>Ga0118677_10001639_pt1 | contig 46824 bp, 36 predicted proteins | sample AliMusrvi5mmetaG_FD_86154 | JGI IMG/M metagenome (GOLD analysis project Ga0118677, IMG submission 86154) | reverse complement strand
GGGAGGGAACCGGGGGGAGAAAACAGGCTTTTGAGATTGGCGGGGTTGAGGAAGAATGGCTTTGGATAGCTGCAATCTGGGAGTCGCACCCGGAACACGGACCCTGTTACTCGATGGTCACCACGGCGGCGGCACCTTCCGTGGGGTTCATCCACGACAGGATGCCGGCCGTCCTGGAATGGACCGGTGCCGAGGAATACCTTGCGGGAGGCGATTTCCGGTTCTCCCCGTTCGCCGGTCCGCTGTCGGTTAGCCCCTGCGAGAGCCCGCTTGCAAGGAAGAAACCGCCCGGCGGCGGCCCGGAACAAATCCCGCTGCTCTAAACTGTTCGCAGGAACACTTTAAGGATTGACCCGGCCCGGCGAGCGGATCCACCATGGCCGAGCCGTGGACCGCCCGCTGACCGCCCTATTCGTCGACTGCGATTCCTTTTTCGCTTCGGTCGAGCAACACTTGGACCCCGCGCTTCGCGGTCGGCCGGTCGGCCGGTCGGCGTGGCGCCGGTCATGGGCAAGGTAAGCGTGCTCCCCAAGTCGAATCTTTCTAATGCGAAATTTCCAATTGACGCCGCCGCTGGCGCGAATTACTATTCATCTGCATAGCACATGGCCATTCTCACTCCAAAACAGAGGGAGATTCTCCAGATGTTCCTCCAGAGATGGGAGAACGGAGAAGCCCCCCCGACGCATCGCGAAATCTGCGCCCGCTTTGGCTTTCGTAGCCCGAAGGCGGCGGCGGACCATATCGCGGCGCTGGTGAAAAAGGGTTGCCTTACGCACGGCCCGAATCAATCCCGCGGGGTTTGTCTCACCGATAGGGCTATGGGAATTCCGATTCTGGGAGAAATTCCAGCGGGGCTGCCCGTCCCTACCGATGAATCAGTGGACGGCTATCTGACACTCAACACCAGAAATCTAGGTCTCTCGGATCGCCGCAACGCGTTTTTTTTGCGCGTCAAAGGGGACTCCATGACCGGACGACAGATTTTTGATGGAGACCTCGTATTGATTGAAAAATGCAGTCGCGGCCAGCATCAGGATATCGTAGCCGCCTTGATCGACAACGAATCCACATTGAAAACCCTAATTATCAACAACGGAGCAATCTGGCTCCAAAGTGAAAATGCCAAATACCCAGACCTAGCACCCGCGTTCGACCTGCAAATCCAAGGAGTCGCTCGCGGCGTATTCCGACTGTTTCCCTCATGAGTTCACTACTCCAAACACTACAGCTCGCTCCGGTGAAGGGGAAGGCCCCTCTTTCTGGACTTGTCGGCGTGTGGGCCGGCCCCTCACCCGCATCCATCGCCGAACAAGCTACGGTGCATCAGGCACAAAAACTTGGAAAAGGGGCAATAGACTACATTTTTTTTCGCAGATTCGCAGACGGACGCTCGTCACAGGTGGCTGCATACGTGGTGGATAACAGCGATAGCCGCTTTGATAAGCAGGATCTTGCCGAATTGCACCGTAAAGTTTGGCTCAACGGAACCGCACCATTACTCTACATCGGGTGGCCTACACATGTGGATATAGTTGCCTGTGCCGCCGGTCCCGATTTTTGGAATCCAACAACAGAACGCTCAGAATACACGCCTACCGACAGCATTCGAATCGCCTCGGAAATCGCGAATGCTCATACCGAAGACAAACTTCGAAGATTCTCCGCATTCCGACTAGCCAATGGCACATTCTGGGAGGACGAACGCAATGCGAAATGGGCTGCCGTAGAAAAGGGAGCTCACCAACGTCTTATTCAAGCCGTCATATCAGCAGATCGGGATCTCAAGGGCGATACCGACGCTTTAATGCGTCAGTTGCTCCTGCTGACTATCCTTGCTAAATACCTAGAGGATCGGAGAGTGTTTCCAGATGGATGGTTTGGTGATTTTCATGCCGGAGCAACAACTTTCCTAAAAGTGCTTGAAAAAGGAACGATCGAAGGAGTTCGTGCCATGCTTACTGCTCTGGGTGAAAAATTCAACGGTGACATATTTGATCTTCCTCAAGGTTTTGAGCGCGGACTCAACCGCAAGAAACTAAACACCTTCGTCGAATTACTTGAGGCGAAGACGATCAACAAACAGGCGTATCTCTGGAAACTGTATGGTTTTGCCTATATACCGGTGGAGGTTCTCAGTCACCTATATCAACACTTCGCACAGCGCGGCAAGGGAGCGGTTTTCACTCCACCATTTGTCGCTAGCCTCATGCTCGACTACGCTCTGCCCTATGAACAGGTAACCGGCACCGAGAAAATTCTGGATCCCACCTGCGGTTCCGGGATTTTTCTCGTCGGTGCCTTCCGGCGTCTCGTCCATGTATGGCAAAGCAAGAATGAGTGGAAACGCCCAGGCGTTCCGCTGCTCAAGAGCATTCTCAAGCGAAGTATTTTCGGGGCCGAGATACAGGAGGAAGCGGCACATCTCGCCTCATTCAATCTTGCCTTGGCAATATGTGATGCACTACAACCGAAGGTAATCTGGGAACACCTCCGCTTTGATAAGCTCGTTGGCACAAATATACTTGTCGGTGACGTTTTTGAGAATTTGGATTCTCTCCGCGTTCTAAGCGGCGGTGATGGTTTCACAACAATTATCGGCAATCCACCGTTCCTATCAAGACTCACAGAAGCCGCGATAGCAACTCGCCCTTCAGAAAAGAAAAAAATACCTATCCCCGATGGCCAGATGGCATACCGAGTGGCCGAGGTTGGAATGTCGCTTTTAGGCGAAGGCTCCCGCCTTTGCATGCTCCAGAATGCCGGTTTTCTCTACAACGCAAAGGCTAGGACTTTCCAAAAGGACTTCCTTCAGCACCACCAAACGAACGCAATCCTCGACTTCGTTTCTATCAGGAATCTCTTCGAAGGAGCGGATCCCAAGACAGTGGCGATTGTGGCCACCAAGAAGCAACCTGAGGATGGGCATAATGTGCTTCATCTAACTTTCAGGCGGACGCACAGCGTCCAAGAGCGCATCGGGTTTGAATTGGATCACTACGACCGCCACCTTGTTCCGCAAGCTGCGGCGGAAGCAATTCCATGGGTGTGGAAGGCCAATTTGCTCGGGGGGGGACGGTTGGTGTCATTCGGACTTCGAATGCTAAAGCAGAAGACATTCAAAGCTTTTTTTGCAGAAAACGGATGGGACTATGGCGAGGGCTTTATTGCAGCGTCTTCCGGCAAACGTGACCCGGCACCGTGGCTTTCCGGCAAGCCATACCTGCCAACCGAGCACTTCGAGGATGGCGGGAATCATGGTGAGAGCGGCTTAGTAACCGAAACCGAATTTCGTTCGGCCTATACGCCAGATCGTTACTCCGGGCCGATTCTCATGATCCGCGCTAATGAACAACTTCCTGCGGCCTATCGAGGATCTGGATTTCTTGCATTCCGGGCAAAAATACTTGGAATCCACGCCGGGCCAGCCGACGAAGAAAAGCTGCGAAACTTCTATCAATACTTCTTGCATAACAGGGATTCCTTACGCTCTTTGCTTTGCCTTTTTAGTACTCAGCTTCTGGTCGGAAAATCGACGGCAGTGCTCAAACGGGACATTGACGTTTTACCTGCACCAGTGGATAAGAGCGGGCTTGGATTCACATGGTGGGAGAAGCATCTTAGTGACGATATCGTTCGTCACATGGCCGAATTCGTCCGTCGCGGACAAAACTCTAAGCTGCTTCGGAGAACTGTCATCGCAAAGGAACTGGAACAATACGCACAAGTTTTTGTTCGCCTTCTTGGAAGCATCTATCGAAATCTGCGCCCCGCTGAATCAGGAATAGCCAACGGACTCGCCTATCAGGCATTTTGTTTCGGTGAACGTTCAGAACTTAACTGGCCTGATGACTGGTCCGAACACCTGAGGAATGTTGTCTTTGTGCAACATCAAGAAGCGCTTCGAACAGCTCGTGTCGTTCGACTTTATGAGCAAAACACCATAATCATCATCAAACCTAACCGACTTAGGCATTGGATTCGTTCCACCGCAATCCGAGACGCCGACGAAACTCTTGTCGACCTCCATCAACAGGGCTTTTGACCAGTAATAATGCGCACGATGAGCAATTCAAATGTGATAGGGAGGCTCAGAGCCAATGCCATTAATGACTCACTTATTCAGAGGACTATTGCATTCGTTGCGGACAATCTGGAGTTTTGGCGTGATGATCCAACCCGTCCCCGCGTAACCTTGGAGGAGGAATTGAATGCGCAGCTTGCGAATTTTCTGGGAGCCAAAGCCACCCATGAGTTTCCAATGGTTCAATTCCAACATGAGCAACGCCAGGCAGGCCAACGAAGGGTCGATTTATCCGCCAAGCCGACATCCCCAATAATCATCTGCGGCACATACTACAGCATCTACAAACCATTCACTGTGATCGAAGGTAAGCGTTTGCCCGCGCCCGACGCCGCCAGAGAAAAAGAGTATGTTTCAGGATGCCTGAAAAAATCAGGAGGAATCCAGCGATTCAAACTTGGTCTCCATGGAGCTGACCACGAAGAGGTAATGATGATCGGATATATACAGGCGGATAGTCCAATGGAGTGGCATAATCGCATTAACCAATGGATATGCGATCTCACTTTCATCTCTGAGGATGGATGCGACTGGAACGTACGGGAGGTGCTTTCAATATGCCGGAAAGGCATAACCGGTTTATTCCTCGAACTCACCTCGACACATTCTCGCAATGGCCACGCAATCTCTCAAATTTTGAAAATCACGCATCTGTGGGTGGTCATCGATTGCTCTATTCAACAATAAACAGGAGGAGACGATTATTCACTCCAGCTCCTCTGAATGACCTATTGACTATAGCAATTCATCCAACTTCTTCCACAATTCATAAACACTAATCACCCTACTTCCGCCATGAATTTCATGGCCAACGAACACTGAATCCTGTCTTAAATTTCCTCAACATGTTGCAGTGACAGCAATCTGAAAACTCACTATTACCATCCTCACAGCTATCCAACCCGAAGAGCATGTCCCTACAAAATCTAGTTGATGAAAATCCGGTGCAAGCACTACAGGAGCATCTGGAGGAACTATCCCCAGAACAACTCCGTCATTGTGCCCGTAGACAGCCAGCTCTTGCATTGAGGATAGCAGCAAACCGCCTCAATCCGGATTCATTGCTATATTGCTTTAAGAAGGAACCAGGAGAGGCTCTAAGATCGGTACCCGACCAGCTATACCAAAATAGGGAAATGTTCGATTTTTGTGTCCGAAGTCAACCTCTTGTTGCCCTTGCTTACGTAGCCGATAAGCTCAGCGACGAACTTCTGGACTATTGCGTAATACTATGCCCGGCTGGGGTGTATGGCGACTTTACCGAGTTGGATGCCGACTATTGGCCTGAAGATGATCCTTCAAAAAACTTCGAGTCTGACTCGATGTTTCCAAAATCAACCGAGATTCTTGCGAATAGACTCGATGACACCCGCTTTGACTCTTTCGTAACTAGACACCCCGCATCAGCCATAAAGCGGGTATTTCACAGATTAAATGAGAAGCAATTACATTTCTGTCTAACGAAGGAACCATCAACCGCAATGTGTTACAAAGAGAATGAGTTGACTGATAGTCAGTTTTCCTATTGTCTGAATATAGCCCCAGGATGCGCGTTCCACATACGGAATTTTTCTCGTCTCACTACGGAACAATTGTTATATTCATGTTACTACAGTCCATTTGATGCTTTGTTCTTTTGTGGGCACCTGCTTCCTACAGATATTCTTCTGAAAGTCATTCGTGAAGATGAGGATACCGCCATATTCATAATCCAAGACAATCATACGCTTCCTGAAGTTAAAAGACTGGTCACTGCCCTCTTCAAAATCAGTGAGTCAATTCCACCTGGTTTGCAGGACGTGCTTTCGATAGCCGCAGCTAAGACCATTTGATCGCAGACAGGTCGCATAAAAACAACCTCTCAGTCTAAGCTGTATGGAAATAAATAACGACGCAGACCTCGCAAAGGCGATTAGCAAAGCGGATCAATTGATTCAAGCGATTCATGACTACGCGGGCCGAGACTTTTCTAACACGTGGCAACTGCGCTTCCCTCGGGGATATGTAAGGACGGCCAGTCAGCAGCGAAAACGCATGCCCTTTCTTTCAAATGGACCGCTCAAGGAAAATCTCTCCTATACCCTGATTCTTTCGGATACAGTGCATTGGCTCTTGGTCCGCACCGACGTGAGCGGAACGATTAAAAGTCAGCTTGTCAAAATGCATCTGTTTCTTCTCGGCTCATTGGCCGAGAGCATTACCAAGGTTTACCTGGGTCGCAAATGTAAACAAGGCTACAAGCAACGAACCCATTTTCTTCTGGCCGGTGACCTAATTGATCAGAACCTCAAGGACGACTTGGATTGGCTGTGGGACATGCGTAACAATATGCATTTGTTTTTAGTGGCGGACAGTGAGCACAACTGCCCTGATTATACTGTGCCGCACCACGATAGGGGGGTCAGAGCTTTCCAGAAGCTACTCGCCAAGCTCAGCTGACGAACCCGAGTAGAGTCATTTTCGGGCGAATGCTTCATGCGCTGCCAACCTGAACCCAATTCCAAGGCTCTCACCAGCCGCCAAGCACGATTGCCAAGTGTGCGAGATTTTTCCATTGACAGTTTCAGACTTTCGGCGTATGATCCACCCGTTCGCCGAAAAAGACCCGGAAAACTGAGTGGTTTTCCGGGTCAATTCGTCCGATAGCGCTTTTTCAAACACCAGTCGGCCTAGGAACCTCAAGTGTAACGGATTTGCGCCAAGGAGCAACTGAATATTCCGTCTGAAGTGGACCAGACGGATACAACCTACTGAACAACATGGCAATCGAAGCCCAAATCAAGTGCATCAACAAAACTGACCGCTATAACGCCCATGAGCGCATCAAAAGCATCGGAGGCGTCAACCCTGACGGAAAATCCTGGAAACTCACCATCGAAGACGCCATTGCCGGAATCGAAGCCGGTAAGTGGCAGTTTTTCGTTCAGGTGAATGGACAGAAAGCCAAGGTGATTATCGCCGTGAGTGCCCAGGGCCACAAGTACCTGAAAACGGAAAACGACGGCGAGCAGCCTAACAACCTGCTCAGCCTTCCCGAGTGCCCCTGATTCCCAATCCCCATGCCCATTCTTCCATTGAAATCACTGGCGAGGATTCGCATGGGTGCAACCCTGCGGGGTCGGGACGCAACCCGTCCCGACCCCAATGGGTCCTGCCGCATGATCCAGATCGGCGACCTCAATGATGACGGTTCCTTCCGCACCCGGGATTTTGTCCGCATCGAGCCGAATGAGTCGATTGACGATTCGTTGTTTCTCCGCCCCGGCGACGTGCTGTTTCCAAACCGTGGAACCCGCAACACGGCTGCCGCCTTCGATGAGGAAGATCCCCGGATTCTGGTCGGGGCGCAGTTTTTTGTCCTTCGCCCTGATCGCAAACGGATTCTGCCGGAATTCCTCGCTTGGTCGCTCCGAACGTCAGAGGCGGTCCGCCATTTTTCCAGCCGCCGCAAGGGCACATTGGTCCAGACCCTCCAACGGGTCGATCTCGAAGAATTGCCCGTCGCCGTGCCCTCGCTTGCTATGCAGGGCAAACTTGTCGCACTCTATCATTTGAGCCGCGATGCCAGCGTGCTCGAAGGCCGGCTCACCTTGCTTCGCGCCACCCATCTCGAACAAAGCCTGCTGAAGGCTGCCAAAATCCCCTAACACATTCACCCATGCCCAAGAAAATCAACCAATCTGAAATCAACGACGTAGCCTGGCGCGCTTGCGACACCTTCCGTGGTGTCGTCGATGCCGAAAACTATCGGAACTACATCCTCGTGATGCTCTTCTGGAAATACGTCTCCGATGTCTGGCGCGATCATCGCGACGCCTACTTGAAGGAATACAAGGGCGACGAGGTCCGGGTCCGCCGCCGTCTTTCCCGTGACCGCTTCCAGCTCCCGGATGGCTGCGATTTCCTCAGCCTCTATGCCCACCGAGACAAAACCGACATTGGCGAGCGCATGAACATCGCGCTAGCGGCCATCGAAGAGGCTAACAAGGCGAAACTCGAAGGCGTCTTCCGCGAGGTGGACTTCAATGCCGAAAGCAAGCTCGGTCAGACCCGTGACCGCAATACCAAGCTGAAACTCCTGCTCCAGGACTTCGCCGATTCCAGAATCGATCTCCGCCCGTCTGTGGTCGGCCAGGAGGACGTGATCGGCAATGTCTATGAGTATTTATTAGAGCGCTTCGCCTCCGACGCTGGAAAAAAGGCCGGCGAATTCTACACACCGGGACAAGTTTCCAGCCTTCTCGCCATTCTGTTAGCACCGAAGAAGGGCGACACCATCTGTGACCCTACCTGCGGCTCCGGCTCCCTGCTGATCAAGGTGGGCCGTCAGGCGGACGAACGCGACTTCGCGCTCTTTGGCCAGGAAATGAACGGCACCACCCATGCCCTGTGTCGGATGAACATGTTTCTTCACGGCATGGACAACTTCCGCATTGAGTGGGGCGACACCCTGCGCAATCCCCGCCTCGTGGAAAAGGACCGCCTGATGAAGTTCGACATCGTCGTCGCCAATCCACCCTTCTCCCTCGACAAGTGGGGCTTCGATGAAGCCGCTGCAGATCCCTACCATCGCTACCACCGCGGCCTGCCGCCCAAGTCGAAGGGCGACTGGGCCTTCATCACCCACATGATCGAGACCGCCCGCGAAGGGACCGGTCGGGTCGGCGTCGTGGTGCCCCACGGTGTCCTGTTCCGTGGCGCGGCCGAGGGCAAAATCAGGCAGAAGCTCATTGAGGAAAATCACCTCGAAGCCGTCATCGGTCTGCCAGCCAATCTCTTCTTCGGCACCGGCATCCCCGCCGCCATCCTGCTCTTTAAGAAGGGAAGGACCCATGGCGACGTACTCTTCATCGACGCCTCCCGTGACTTCAAGGATGCGAAGAACCAGAATGTGCTCACCGACGAGCACCTGCAAAAAATCGTCAAGACCTATCGCTCCTTCAAGACGGTCGATAAATATGCCTACCGTGCCACCCCGCAGGAACTCGCTGACAACGACTTCAACCTCAATATCCCCCGCTACGTAGATACCTTCGAGGAGGAGGCTGAAATCGACCTGAAGGAAGTCAAAAAGGAAATCAAGGAACTCGAATCGCAGCTCGCCGGTGTACGGACAAAAATGGACGGCTACCTCAAGGAACTAGGATTATGAGCCCAGCAGAAATCCGAATTGTCATGAAACACGAATACGACGGGGAGGTGTCACGATGAAAATCGCCGTGAATTGGCAATTGATTTCCCTCGAAGAGGTGGCCGAGATTCAAACGGGCCTATCCAAAAGCGCGTCGAGGCAAGGCGAGTTCGTCTCCATGCCATATCTACGCGTTGCCAATGTTCAGGATGGGCATTTTGATCTAACTGAGGTCAAGGAGATGGATGTGCCGAAAGAATCTGTCGAGCGGTTCAGGGTTCGATCAGGAGATGTGCTTCTCACCGAAGGCGGAGATTTCGACAAACTCGGGCGCGGCGCGGTTTGGCGCGGCCAAATCGCCGATTGTGTTCATCAAAATCATATATTCGTCGTGCGACCAAACTCAAAAAAACTTGACGAGCGGTTTTTTGCCTATCAGACACAAGGACCTCGTGGTCGTGCGTATTTTCAGTCCTGCTCCAAGCAATCGACAAATCTAGCGAGCATCAATAGCAGCCAATTACGGCAATTCCCAACGGCTCTCCCTCCACTCCCCGAGCAACGCAAGATTGCCGACATCCTAACCGCATGGGATGATGCCCTCGAAAAACTCGACGCCCTCATCGCCGCCAAGGAACGCCGCAAAAGGGCACTCATGCAGCAACTCCTTACCGGCAGAAAGCGGGTGAAGGGATCGACAGGGAGATGGAGAATCGTAACGCTCGGCGATATGCTTGATCCTGTGACACGTGTCGTCTCGAAGCCGATCGGGAGGTTTCTAGCAGCAGGAATCAGGAGCCACGGCAAAGGTGTTTTCTTGAAGCCAGAATTCGCACCAGAGGCCATCGCTCTTGATGAATTGTTCGAACTCCGCACTGGCGATCTAGTGGTCAACATTACCTTCGCATGGGAAGGCGCCGCAGCGATTGTTCCCTCCGAGGCAAATGGAGCATTGGTCTCACACCGTTTTCCAACATTTCTCTTTTCGGAAGGAAAGGCCGCCCTCTCGTTTTTTCGTCACTATATCCGCAGCAAGAAATTCGTATTCGACTGCGGCTTAGCATCTCCCGGAGGCGCCGGCAGAAACCGGGTTCTTAGCAAATCGGCGTTTCTGGAGATTGAATTGAAAGTCCCTCCCCGCGATGAACAGGAGCAGATAGGAGCAATTCTCGACACCGCCGACCAGGAAATCACCCTTCTCCGCACCCAACGCAACGCCATCGAACAGCAAAAACGCGGCCTGATGCAGCGTCTGCTGACCGGAAAGATCCGAATCAAACCATAAGCCTCTATGCACCATTCCCTTCATACTAACTATCAAACAAGTTTCCGCATCCATCGAACGGATGAACAGACCTACTTTGCCGTGATCCGTTCGATTTACGACTGGCTCACCAAAAAGAAAAGGGAAAAAGTTATTCTCAACAAATGGAAAGAATTCAGTTTCAAGGGACATTGGGAGCAACAAGCAAATTCGCAAATTCATACAGTGACCTGCATTCAGAGTGAGGATGTTCGCTCGTGGGCATTGGAATACGTCCATGCAGACAGCAGTCTCGGTCCCAAACGCTATTGGCACACGCACGTTGGACTTCGCGATACCGGTGAGGACCTTATCATATCCGTTCGAGTCGGGTATTCATGGAATCATGAGGATTTGAGCATTGAGGCTGAGCCGCCCTTGCCATCGGTACCGAATTTCGTGAAAATTCTTGTTGCAAAGTTCAAGGCATATAGCGGACGGAAAGAATTCCGATTGATCGAGACACCACTGCCACTTGGCGAGAAAGGTCATGGCCAACTCATCAATGACTTTGTGTTCTCACCTGAGCGGCGCTACCCGCTAATTGTCTTTAATGGAGATTCTGAAGAACATAAACTTGAAGCCAATCGTCTTGCCTCCCAACTGACAGGCAAAGCTCAAGTCGTGATCGTCGCAAACAACCCAACTATCGGCGACGAACTCAAGCAGGCCTTCCCATACGATTACCATATCGCATACAAGACCATGCGGGTTTTCTTCCCGATGCATACAGGACAGAGATCACCGGCGCGGCACCGCTGGTATGACATCGCGACCACCGATTACGAGGATCAACGCGCTGGAATCGTCAGCGGATTGCTCCGCAATCATAATCTGTTCGAGAAGGACGCGATTGAATCGATTGCTGACGTTTATCGTCTCATCTCCAAAACCAAACTCTCCAAACTAAGCCAATCCACCACCGAAGCCAGCCCTGAAGAGACTCAGAAATTCTATCTGGAATACATAACGGAGACTGAAAACAAGTTAAAAGAAGCAAAGCTAGAAGCAGAAGAATATGCGCAGATAGTTGATGAGCATGCAGCAACCATTCAAAATCTTGAATGGACATGCCAATCTCTCGCGAAAAAAACAGAACAGACACATTTATTATCCATTGATAGAAATATCTTGTCGGTTCTTCCATCCTCACTACCGGAGGTGGTCAACTTGGCATCCAAGCTCTACGCGGATCGAATGATATTTGCCGATGAGGCATTTGAATCGGCCGAAGAAAGTTCATCTTGCGAGCTTGTAGCTGATGCATGGGCAATACTTTTCCATTTAAGCACAACGCTTTATGACTTAGTGTTTAAAACTCAGAATCCTGGTGATATTGGCAGAACATTCCAAGATAGAACCGGGTTTGAATATGCCCGCACGGAAGGCAAGCAAACCAAAAACAGCAGAGAACTTTGCAATCTACGAAAGATCCAGCACAACGGAAAAGACTACGAAATCTGGCCGCATATCAAAAAAGGCAACGAGGGGAACAAAATGATTCGCATTCATTTTGATTTCGATACAGATACAGAGAAAATCCTTATTGGATTTGTCGGCCTTCACATGGGAAATGCCAGCACGAGAACAAAGAAATAGAATCCGCTTACAGGCATATATCTATCACTCCCCAACTGAGGCCAGAATCATCCACGAAGCGAGAAAGCTACAAGCATAATGGTTTCTCAAGAAAGCAACATTCCGATCACAATCCATCATGATGACACCAATCGAAACAACCACCACACTGAAGGCTGAGTGGGACGCCCTTCAACCGCTGGTTCTTGAAAACGAGCAACGCCTTTGGAAAAAGCTTCGTCTGGAATGGAACTATCACTCGAACCACATTGAGGGCAATACCTTGACTTATGGTGAGACGGAGCTTCTGCTGCTTCATGACCAGACCCATGGCAATCATACGCTTCGCGAATATGAGGAGATGAAAGCCCACGACGTCGGCATTGCACACCTCCAGACGTTGGCGGCCGATGCTACGCGCTGCATTGGCGAGGGTGACATCCGGGATCTCAACAAAATCATTCTCAAGGAACCGTTTTGGAAAGCTGCGCAAACGGCTACGGGTCAAGCCACGCGCAAGCAAATCATTCCAGGTGAATATAAAACGACACCGAACAACGTGCTTACTGCCACAGGTGAATTGTTCGAGTTCGCGCCACCGTCCGAAGTGGCGTCACGCATGCAGCAGTTGGTCACGTGGCTGGCGGGTCGCCTGGAATCCGATGACACGCACATTCTCCAGATCGCCGCCAAGCTCCATCATGATTTTGTCCTGATCCACCCCTTTGATGACGGCAACGGTAGGGTAGCGAGGATGTTGGTGAACTACGTGCTTATGCGCCAAGGTTATCCACCGATTATTGTGCCGACCGAGCGCAAGGCGGATTATCTCACCGCTCTTCGACTCGCTGATGCCGGGGACAGTACGGCGCTTGTCGCTTTCCTGGCATCCAGCCTTACGCGCAGTTTAGAACTCGGAATCAAAGCCGCAAAAGGCGAAAGCGTGGAGGAGACTGGAGATGTCGAGAAGGAGATCGCGCTGTTTGTAAAGAGCCAGAGTATCCGCAGCGCTAACCCTGTAGCGCGTTCGTCAGAAGTGGTCCGGTCCCTTTACGAGTCCGGATTCAGGCAAATGCTCAGCCGCTTGCTAGAAAAGATCCGTGTCTTTGAGCCTCTGTTTGCAAAGTTGACTGTGGCGATTGACCCGTCTGGACCTGAAGCAGGAAATGACGTTTTGCAGGTATTCGATTATTGTCTTAGCAAGGGAGTGCATACCCACCATTGGTTCATGATTCACTTTGAATTTGATGGTTACAAAGGCGATGGCACGAACCCATTCAGTGTGCGGACGGAAGTCTCCCTAAATATGCACGAATTGGAATACATCTGGAGAATTGGAGGCTTGCCTATTATCCAAAAACTCTACTCCGAGCCCATTCTGAGCGACGAGGCGGATCAATTCGTCGAACAGGTGCAACGCCATGTCTTCGAGTTAATCAAACAGCAAACCAACCATGAATGAGATCCAATGAATTTCAAGCAAGTGAGCTATCATACGATATAAATAGCAAAGGACTCTCTGTTAGCAGTTTGTAATAAGCCAAGGACTTTCAATCCACAAATCTGCCATGTACAATCCCTCCTTCCAAGAAGCCCCGATCAGCCAGATCCCCGCGCTGCGTCTGTTGCAGCAGCTTGGCTATTCATATCTGAGCCCGGAAGAAGCGGCGGTGGAGCGCAAGGGTAAGTTCGGCAAGGTTTTGTTGGAGGGCGTCTTGGCCCAGCAACTCCGGAGGCTCAATAGAATCAATTTCAAAGGGCGCGAGCTGGCGTTTGCGGATGAGAACATCGCCAAGGCCATTGAGGTATTGCGGGACGTGCCTTTCGAGGGCTTGGTCCGCACCAGTGAGAAGGTCTATGATTTGCTGACCCTGGGGAAAAGCCTCGACCAGACGATTGACGGCGAGACGAAGGGTTTTACGTTGCGTTACATCGACTGGCAGAACCCGCGGAACAATGTGTTTCATGTGACCGCCGAATTCGAGGTGGAACGCACCGGTAGCCACGAGACGCGTCGGCCAGACATCGTGTGTTTCATCAACGGAATTCCCTTTATCGTGATGGAGTGCAAACGCCCAGAGGGCAAAGGCTCGCTGGCACAGGCGATCCATCAGAACCTCCGGAATTGGCAGGAGGATGAAATCCCGCATCTGTTTCTCTATCCGCAGCTCGTGCTAGCGCTCAACAAAAACGACGGCAGCTACGCCACGACGGGAACGCCGCTGAAGTTTTGGTCGAAGTGGAAGGAGATGCACGACGTGGCCGACCAGGTCCGCACCGCCGTCAACAGTCCTGTGCGTCCTGAGGACCATGCGAAACTATTCAAAGGACTCTTTGCTTTCGCCCGGAATGAGATCGAGGAACAAGCCATGCTCGACCGTGAGCCGACGGGACAGGATTTCCTCCTCTGGTCGCTGTGCCGGCCCGAGCGACTGATCGAGTTGTCACGGCAATTCATTCTATACGACGAGGGCGGCGCGGTGAAGAAGATCGCCCGCTATCAGCAATACTTCGCCATCCGCAGCACGCTGGAGCGCGTCCACCAGCGCGATCCGCAAGGCCGGCGCAAGGGAGGCGTGATCTGGCAGACCCAGGGCTCGGGGAAATCACTGGCCATGGTGTTGTTAGGCAAGGCTCTGGCTTTGGATGACAGCATCCCTAATGCCCGTGTGGCCATCGTCACAGACCGCATCGACCTCGACGAGCAGATCTGGAAAACATTCCACCAATGCGGCAAGGAACCGCAGCAGGCGAAGACCGGTGCCCATCTGATTGAATTGCTGAAAGACGAGCGGGTAGCCGTCATCACCACACTATTACAGAAATTCGGCGCGGCGGCCAACGATGCGAAGAATTTCAAGGTAGAGGATGAGAATCTCTTTGTACTGGTGGACGAAAGTCACCGCAGCAATTATGGCGAGGCAAACATCCTGATGCAGAAGGCATTGCCAAAAGCCTGTTTTATCGGCTTCACAGGCACGCCGTTGATGAAGAAGGACAAGAACACGGCGGACAAGTTCGGCGGATTCATCGAACCCGCCTACACGATCCGTGATGCCGTCACGGATGAGGCGGTGGTGCCCTTACTGTATGAAGGTCGGCATATTCTGCAAACCGTGAATCAAAAGGCCATTGATCCCATGTTCGAGGCCATGTGCGAGGGCCTGACGACCGAACAAAAAGCCGACCTCAAGCGCAAGTTCTCCGCCCGCGATGAACTGAACCGCTTGCAAAGCCGCCTCTATCTGATCGCGTGGGACATTTCCCAGCATTTCTCCAAGCAATGGAAAGGCACAGGTTTCAAAGGCCAGATCACCGCACCCGGCAAAAAGGAAGCGCTGATTTTGAAGGGTTTCCTCGACCAGTTCGGCAAGGTCAGCAGCGAAGTCGTGATCTCCGGGCCAGCAGAAATTGAAAACCCGGAAGAACACAAGCAGGCGGAGAAGGATGAAAGCGTGGAGCTTTTCTGGAAAGGAATGATGGCCAAATATGGCACGGAGAAGGAATACAACCGGCAAATCATCAACTCGTTCAAGAATGGTGACGATCTGGAAATCATCATCGTGGTGGACAAGCTTCTAACTGGCTTTGACGCGCCGCGCAACGTAGTGCTCTACATCACGCGCAGTCTCAAGGAACACACGTTGCTGCAAGCCATCGCCCGCGTGAATCGGCTCCACCCCGGCAAGGATTTTGGTTATATCATCGACTACTACGGCGTCGTCTCCCAATTGAACGAGGCTCTGGAACTCTACAGCAGCCTGGAAGGGAAGTTCGATGCCGCCGACCTCGAAGGCACGCTCGCCAATATCGCCGAAGAGTTGAAGCTACTCCCCGGCCTGCACGATGCGGTGTGGGAGATCTTCAAGGAGGTCAAGAACCGGAAGGACGAGGAGGCCTTCGAGTTGGCGCTGGAAAAGAAGGATGTCCGTGATGATTTCTACACCCGCGTCTCCAAATACTGCCGGATTTTGAAAATGGCGCTTTCCAGCATCCACTGGGTGACCGACACCCCCAAGGATAAATCCGACCGTTACAAAAGCGATGCCGTCTTTTTCCAGAAGCTGCGTGCCAGTGTGAAACTGCGATATGCCGAGGAGATCGATTACCGCGAATACGAAGCACAGATCCAGAAGATGCTGAATACTTATGTCCAGGCGGACGAGGTGATCCAGATCGTCGAACCGGTGAACATCTTCGAGCGGGAAGCGTTCGAGGCAGAGGTGGACAAAGCCAAAACGCCCCGAGCGAAGGCCGATACCATCGCCAACCGCACCAAAAAAACCATCACAGAGAAAATGGAGGAGGATCCGTTTTTCTATCGAAAGTTCTCCTTGCTTCTCCAGCAGGCCATCGACGACTACCGCGCCCAACGCATCAATGACGCGCAATATCTGGCCAAGGTCACTGAGATCATGGAACATGTCCGCGACGGCAAGACCAAGGAAGCCCCTGACATGCTCAAGGAGAGGGATCTATCACGGGCGCTCTTCGGCGCATTGAAAGAGGAGATGGCCGCGCATCAACCCTCGGGTGCGGTCGTTCACGAAGGTTTGGCACCCTATGGTTCAGGTTCGTCACCCCAAGCTCCGGAACTCGAAATCGTTCTCGCGGAGGCCGCCTGTGCGATGGAGGACATCATCCGCAAACACACCGTGGTGCGCTGGCGCGAGAACATCGATGCCCAGAACCGCATGCGGAATGATCTCGATGATTTTCTGTTCGACCTTCAGGTCAAGCAGGGCATTCAAATCGGCTTCGCTCAAATTGACTCCATCATCGAAGCCGTCATCCGCATCGCCATCCATCGCACCGACGATGTCTAAGCTCCTACGGATCGAGACTGCGGCGGGGCCGGCCGTGCTCAGGCGGACGACCCGCAAAACACTTGCCATCACCGTGCATCCGGACGGTTCGCTGGAATTGGTGGCACCCCAGGACGCACGCGAAGATGAAATCGCCGCAAAAGTCGCCAAGAGGAAAAGCTGGATCGCCACCCAACGCCGTAACTTCCATGCAATGAATGCCACCCGGCCCATGGCCAGATTTGTTACCGGGGCAACCCACCGTTACCTCGGTCGCCAGTATCGCCTCAAGGTTGGGATTGGGTATCCGTTAGGAGTCCTTCTGAAAAAAGCGTATTTTCAAGTCACCACCACAGCCGGTGATGCGGACGAGGTGGAAGCTCTGCTCAAGACCTGGTTCCGGGTCAAAGCAAAGGAGCAATTCGAGAAAAGGGTTTTGGCATGGATTCCGTGGTGCCGAAAGCATCACCTCCCCGAGCCGAAACTGCGAATTCTCAGGATGCCGAAGCGCTGGGGCAGCGCCGGCATCGATGGCCGTATTTCCATCAACCCCGAACTGATTCATGTATCGTCGCGCTGCATTGACTACGTCATCGTACACGAAATTTGCCACTTTCGCCACCCTCACCACGGGCCAGCTTTCTTACGGATGTTAGGGAGTCTGATGCCCGATTGGCGGGCGGTGAAGGAACGCTTGGAGCAAACTGAGTATTGACCCCACAAATCCCCGCCCGGAATCCCGGGCGGGGATTCCGTTTATACCGTGGGCGCCCCGTCCTTGCCGATGTCCTTGGCTTTGGGCGACTTGGTCATGGCCAAGCGCGCAAGGCGGGCACACAAATGTATCCAGCTATTAATTTTTGAATCTGGCACCGTGTCACCCGGATCATTTGCCAACGCCGTCGTGACAAGATTCTGTAAATTTTCGGGCAGCATGCGGACCATGCCCTGAATCATCGGCACAACCCGGTCCCAAAGCCCCGCCTTTTGCTCCAACTCAACGATTTTCTCCTCGCGGCATTGGAGCAGGTGATTCTCGACTGCCAGTTCCTGCTTGGCGGCAGCGAGTTCAGTGAATTCCGAATCCACGGCAGCTTTGTCAGCAGATGCCTGCAGCAGTTCACGCTCCGCCCTGGTCTTGAGACGAGCCGCAGCCTTCTCTTTGTTCACTGCCTCATCAAGCGCCGTCCTGGCTTGAGTCGCGAGCCTCTCCTTTTCCGCAATGATCACGGCGATCTCGTCAACGAGGCCTGGCACCGTGTCTGCCGAAGTGGGCGGCTTGTCCGCACCAGCGAGACGATCCCTTGCGGCTTGCAGCACACCGACGACCTCCCCGGTCGCCTTTGCTCTTGCTGCGTCGAGGAGAGGATTCGGCAATGACGCCCCATCGCGAATGTAGCGGTCAACAAATGGCTTCGCGAGTTCCGGCAACATCTCACGTGTCTTTTTGGAAAGTTTCGACGTGATCGCATCGGTCCATTTTCCCCACAGCCAGAAGTCCAGATACCTGTTTGCCGGGTCGTTGCCGTTAAGTTTTGATTTTTCGATAACAAATTCACCGAAAGAAAAACTTTTTGCCAGCGCCAATTCGTTGACGGCCGCAACTTTGGGATCACGCCCGGAGGTTTCCCAGAGTGTTGCCTTGCTGCAATAGGCGGGTCCCATTGAGAGCAGGTGTTTGCGGACACCCTTATCCGTCAACGCCCGATACACCAATTTTTCGCTAGCCACTCTGGGGTCCGTAAACCCGTTAGATTTGTCCGCATAGAGCGCGGCGAGTCGTTCGTCGATTAGAACTCGCTTGGGTTTCTTGATACCTTCGGCAGCCAGCCGCGCCCTGACTTCCAGCCTGTGAACGCGCAATATTTTCTGTGCAGAGTCTTTTGCGTACTTCTTCGTCTCGCGGGATGGCACGAGCCGGGTGCAAGAAAAGTGGACGTGGATATCATAATTCGTCTCGACGTGGATGCTGGCCGAAAGAACGCGCAGGCCTGTCTCCTGTTGCAGCGCCATGGCGACCTCGACAACCGCCTCTCCCACACGCTTGCGGTCCAGTTCCTTGCCCGCCTCCAGAGCCAACCATGGGGGGAGCCTCGCGAAGATTTTCACGATTTTCCCGGACATCTCGTCCTGGCCCTTTTTTTTCTTCCCGGTTTTCTGACCCGGCTCCTGGACATCATCCTGCATCAAATCCAGAAAGAGGGCGGGGGCCACCGCCTTCTGCTGCTTCTGTGTGAGAAGGAGTTCCAAACCACCTGGCACCCGCCTGAGCTGACCTTTTGAGTCACGCCATTCCTTTCGGTTCCGGTCAGCCTCCTTGAGGGTGGCCTGCCACTGCTTACCTTCCAGCACCTTGGCAGTCCCGTCGCTTCCGTGCGGGTCTTGAAACCCAGCTCCAGAATCGCCAAACCAAATATTGAAAACCAGATCCGGCCTCGGGCTGCGGCCGCCGACAGCGCCGTTTTTCGACCGATACATGGATTCGAGCAAGGCGATTTCCGCCTCGGCCGACAACGAACCATTTGATTTCAGACGCGCGTTGCTGGCAACGTCGATATCGTGCTTGTCGGATGTTCCATCCAGGTGCTCAACCTGGCCGGCGTTTTTCAAGCGAGTGATCGACGGGCTTACCTTGCCTGACCGCCTACTCGCTGGCTTCCGACCTGCTTTCTTTTTTACTGCGCTCATGGGGCATTTTTACCAGACGCCGAGCGCAGCGTCAACACTTTTGGTCAAACCTGTATCTATTGACGAGATGCCGAAATGTTTGTTAGACTAAAATCTGCGATTTTGCCGCTTCGCTGTCTAACAAACATTTCGGCCCGCGCCCCCTACCGGGGGCGCTCTCTCGGCCTCCGGCGGCAGGGCGAAGCCCTGAACCTATCTGGAATTTCATCCCCCTTGCCCCAGGCGAGGGGGATGACCGCCCCGCTTTCGGCGGAGTAATGAGCGCTTTCATGACCAATGTCATGACGCTATTGTATTGATATGCAGGCACTTGTAAAGGATACATTTCTCGCCTTCACGATCCGGCTCGATTCGTCGGATGACATGAGCAAACGGATTTCATCCCCGATCATTGCCCATTCAGACTGCGCTGAACATAGAAATCGCCATGTTGCATGTTCCAAAATTGATCGATTGATGTTACAAATAAGTTGCAAACTAGTTCCAAATGAGCGAAGGTCCTTCGGGATGAGTTATTCCGATGACATTGATGCTCAAGCCGAAGCGTTGCTGGCCACCGACAGCATGCTCCGGTGGCGACCGACTCTGATGTCGGCTGTTCTGCGGATGAAAAAACCCTCAGAAGTCGTGGCGACGATGAAGGCCGTTGACCCTTTGTTTTTTGCTGGAAAGTCAGCAAAAGCGGCGATTGCAAAAACCCGCCGTTTGCTTCAGCAAACGCGCCTTCGGATGGGCCTGGAGGTACCGCTCCCGACCTCTGCGTGCGAAAAAAACAATCCCGGGAAGAACCGCCCGGGTAAACCGACGGACGCACAAATAGAGGAATATCGGCGACTCTACTGCGTCCCTTGGATCGAACAAAACGGTGGTTTTCCGCGCAGGCAACAACTCATTGACCTTGGATGGGATCAGCGTCCGCAGTTGCCACAGTTGGAACCACAAGATCAACCCAAGAAATCTGTGCCAAAACCCAACTTCGGGAAGCCGTCCCTCGCTGGCGCGGCAATAAGCAAAAAGAATTCAGGCAAAACCTCCTCAGAAACCATCGGAGTCTCCGTAACAGATCCAACCGCGCATGCCATTTCTCATGAAGAGACATCCGGGGCCTATCCGGAAATTGAGGCATCTCTCAAGAACGAAGGATCCATGAAACCATCGGTCAGGCGAGCGCAACCCACGCGCATTGCAATCGGGTTACCCAAAAAACCAAAGCCAAGCAGTTAGGCTCCTTCGACACCGTGAGAGAAACGCCGAAGACTCACGGGATTTACCCCAGGACGCTCGCCTTCCGAGTCGATTTCGCAAAGTTCAGCTTCCAGGAGAACATTTAGATCCCCCCCCATGTCGTTTACGGGGTTTTCCGTTCCAACCTCCCATTGGTGCGCGACACGAATCAAGGATCTTATAATGGTCGAGCGGTTCACGTGCGGCCATCGGTGGACTTGCCCAACCCATACCAACTCGTCCAATATCTTCGAGTCCGCCCCTCCGAAAACAATGGTCCTGCGCTCGTAGCTGAAATCTTCCGCGGCTTTTTTCCCCGGCTTTTCCCTTTCGGGCATGTCGAATTTCCCGAGTTCACGCGGTAAGAACGAAAATAGGCGAACTCCAAGGTTGTTCTGAGGATATCCGACCGCGTTAAAGCATTTATTGGCCACACGCACCAATGCCCGGATGATCGTTGACCGGTTCACGTGGCGCCATTTGATCGATAAACCCGAGGAAACCAGCGCATCCAACATCTGCGAATCACCCTCCCCAAACACAATCGTCCTCCGTTCAAAGCTACCAGCTTTGCTTGTTGCTTCCCCAGTTGGTGCCGCCTTGCTCACGCCCAAGCCTATAAAAGCCTCGACCATACGCCAAGCTTATTGTGACTAAAATCGGCCATTCGATCTTTTTAATTACGTCACTTGAAAGCCTGTAATTCGCCACGAATCCAGCTTCATTGGATCTTTTTTTGCGATTTGTGAAGTTTTTTCTGGACGATCTGGGTTTTGCCCCCTATAAACCTCTTTCGTCACGCCGCCTAGTGACGCCACATCACCCACTAAACACAAATGCAAAACGAAAAGAAAATCAGCAAGGCCGCCGAATCCACGCAACTGGAACCAGCGGAACATCACGTTCCAAGAATGGTAAGACTCAAAATCCCGGGCACCCCGATTGTCATTGTCGCCAATACCAAAGCGGGGTGCCGCAAACTCCGCGCCGCCCTCGAGTCCAGTCTCACTCGCCACATGAAGGACATTCCCGCCAACTTCAAAACCCGCGTGCGGTCCAGCAACACCAGGCGGCCGTAATTGAGAGCAACCCCAATACCCCAAGCCTAACAACATAACCATCGACCAAAAATCAATCATGCCAACCGAAAAACAAAGCAGCAAGGTCAGGGAAGCCCGGCAATTAGAACCGGGAGACCACCCCATCCTATCGCCCGACATCACACTGATCCCCGGAGCCCACATCTTCATAGCCGCCAACGACAAAGGCGGCATCGGAAAATCCTGCGCTGCCATTGAACTCTACCTCGCTTGCCTCACGACGGACCTTCACACCACCTCTGTAACCCGTGTCCGGTCGAGCAAAACCAGACCGCAGCATTTAAGGGTAACCACAAGACCCCAAGCCTAATAACAAAACCACCAACCAAAAATCAATCATGCCAACCGAAAAAAAAATCAGCAAAGCTGCGGAAACCAAGCAATTAGCCCCGAGCGAACACAATGATCCCGCCAACACGCTGCCGCTGGTGGCAGAGCAACCCAGGCAATTGGAACCGGGGGAACACCCCTTCCTTTCGTCGGATGTCACTCTGATTCCAGGTGCCCATCTCATCCTCGTTGCCAACGATAAGGGCGGGATCGGGAAATCCTGCGCCGCCATCGAACTCTACCTCGCTTGCCTTCTCGCGGGGATTTCTGTGATTCTGGTCACCTATGATGGCTCCAACAACACCTTGGCTGTCGCCTTTGGCGACAAAAGCAAGATCACTTACCTCAACATCGCCGATCTGACACAAACCGGACTCTGCAATGTCATGGACGCCGCGGAGAAAGCCAATGCAGTCGTGGTCATCGACACCCCGGCTGGATACTCCGATCCAGGCCATCCGCTGATCGCCGCTCTGAAGCGATCAGGTGTGTTCGCAGGTGAAAACTCCATCGCAGCGTATATCCCTGCTAAACCCGATTCGGACGCCATTCAGGGCGCGCTAAAGGCGCTGGCAGTAATGCCAATTAAATTCAGCCGTGGGTTAATCCGCGCCTGGAGGCACGACCCGATGGCTCCGGACTGGGCAGACTTTCCCGGCTGGGCAGCCCTGACTGCGGAATTCCCTGTTTGGAATCTCGGCGATTGGTTGCCCTCTACCACCGCCATCATTCATCACACTGGTGATTTTGCCGAATTCCCAGGTCTCGACGATCTCCACGAGTTCACCGAAACCTCCGGCGGGACGCTGCCCCGCCGCCAGCGCAAAGCATTGGTAGCCACCTTGGCTCACTTCGACGAGGCCGGCCGCATGATTTACCAACACCTCTTGAAGCCCCTTATTGCCTGACACCACATCCGCTATGATTTTCCCGAAGTCCAGGCCCAATCCGACACCGGAAGCCCCCTTGATCCCGCACGGAACCCGCGCCGAGCGGCGCGACACTGTGTTCAGGGGGCTCCTAACTGTCAAGAAAGCTTTGGGTTTCGACCATACCCGCATTCCAATAGTAAAAAGAGAAACCGAAATCGAATGGTTTCAAATCCAGTTTCTAGCAGAGATGTCAGCCCATGAAACACTCGAATTATTCAAACCCGAAATCGAGAAACTGGCAAGTCGCTTTGCTCCGAATAACGTTGCTGACCCCGAGATTTCGAATCCTCCAAAGGCGGATTTCCCGAATGGCACCGCACTCTACAACGAGGGCGCACCCAGCGATCCAATCCAACAAAAAGAAAACGCTCAACGTTTCCAGTATAACGCCTCATTAATACTGTCCATCAGTAGTCTGCTTTGCCTTGCCGTGACAGTAACATTGCTTCTCTTGGTCATTTCGCTACGGCGTGAAAACACTGCAATGGCCCGCGCAATTCAAGAAATCCGCCTCAAACTGGATAATCCATCAGCCTATGAATTGCACCTTAAAAACGGGACGGCGCCCGTAACGCCCGTGAGGCATGTTCCATGACAGTATCACACGAAGCCAATAAATATACCCCTTTCCTACTATAACACAAACAAACCCATAATCCCCACAAACAAACCCATTAATCCCCACAAACAACACCCCAAAATCCCATGAATATCGTTACCAACGCCACAATTGAAATTGAAACCCCGTCCTTCAACCATCGCAGATACTCCAAACCGTACTGTGGAACTATCGCCTTCCCTACTGGTGCCAACGGAGAGATCACTTGGGGCGACTGGATCGGCAATTCAAGAGTCGGATCCGCCGGGCTGCTAGTCATCCAAGGCATGCCGGGCACAGTGATTCTCGAAGGGCAAAAAGATTACCGTGGATCTAATTCCTACACCCGGTATGGCGAAATCACTGCCGACGGTTCTCCTCATTGGTTAGGCACCTCCAAGGTTGCTGCCTACCGTGCCTGGAAACGCATCCAATCCGAGGGACCATTACCCGCAAAATCCTCTATTTCCACGCCCGAGGGGACCTCCGACGTTGACCCGTGGGACCGTGAAGACCAAGCACCGCCCCCCTATCAAATTCCAGACTCCGAGGCTGAATCGCCCGAGACCAACGGGATGTGGAGATCCACCATCGATGCCACAATCGCCGCCGGACGGTGTCCGCTGATTACAGTACAGGAAAACTCTGACAACGAACCTCTAACTAGCACCTGCCAATCCACAACCTCCTATAGCATTCCAGAAAGCATTTAGATCTAGCGCTTACATTGTTAGGACAGGAAATTCACTAGTCCCGACAAGCTAAACATAGCTATGAAAGAAGATTCCACCACCATTAAAGCTGCAACAACAAACAATATCGATTCTACCCAACCCCATATTCGACCAACAACAAAAAACAAACAAATGAATACTACACTGATTACGAAAGGTAAATACACCCTCTATAAAATTAATTTGAACAAACTCGCATCCAGAACCGAGTTTCTGATCCATGAAGATATCGTGCCTACACTGATTGATATTCAGGGGGCGGCTAATCTTTCTTTTGGCCCCGCTCTGATGACACAGGAAAATCCTGGCATCACTCCCCACAAGGTGCAGTTCCGCGGGGCGGTGGTCTTCAATCCTAAGAAAGCCATTCTGGTGCATGGCTGGAATCATCCGCCTCTGGTTACGGAATTTGAGTGCGCACACAAATGGTCCGGGGTTTTCCCCATTGCGGCCACCAAAGAGCAAATTTGGCAGGTCGTGGAAGCCAATCTCAATGACGAATTTGATGAACTTCTGAATGTTATGCAATACGATGTTCCAGAAATTCGTGAAAACTATTTTATTTCTGGAAGATATGATATCCCATGTGTGTATCCGGTTTATGAGACGTCGGACCTGCCCCAGGACCACCCAGATTACCGGGAAGGCATTACGCATAAGGAACGAGAAAAACGTTTGTCAAAGGAGGTCCTTAACCTTAATAATCCTGAGGACATGGAGAGGTTTTTGAGCAGTGCGGTTTTTACTAGTTCGCTCCCACAGGCATAGCGGAATACAAACTATCAGGATAGGTCTAATCCATTGGGAAGCTCCGGAGCGCCAGTGGGTATCGGGTCGGGTTCCTTGCCCGAACCCGTGGCGTCCCTGCAGACGGCCTGCCGCGACCAGACGCCCGGAGGTTGGCAGCGAGGCGAGTCGTCGGCACGGGACCATGCGCCGCGTTGCGGACGGTTGGTCACCGGAGCCCCGCGCCTTGATCGGCCCCACCATCCCCTCAGGGATTGGGCCGCCCGGCGCGGGCATGATGGAGCAAGCTCCTCCTGCTCTCATGTGCCAGTGAGTTGGCCACACATTGGCGTGGCTCTTCCCCTCTGCGACGATCCGCCCGTTGGTTGCCCCATAACGCCACCGTCGAGCAATCAGCCGAGCTGACCCCTGCCCGCTTCGCCGCCGCCCTGCGCGGCCAGGCGCGGCAAGTCGCCTGAGTGGCAGACAGGCGAGCCTAACAAAATCCGCCGCAGCCCCGGGGGAGAAATTTAGGACGCTTACGATGCACTCACCCTGGACTCCGGCGGAGCGGCCCTGTCATCCCGCTGGGGATTGGGCCGACCATGAGAAAGAACAAGCGCCCTGGGCAACACCCCATTCGCCAATCCGAGCCACCCCGTAACCGGTCTCGCCTCGGCCACCTTTGTTAGACCGGCCACCGCGCGAGTGGCTGGGCCGTGAGGTCATCTTCGCGTTTATGGTCACACCTTCGCTATCGCCAAACGCTCCCGGCAATCGCGAGCGTGGGCGGCGACCGCATCGGCTAAGACCCCGATGACCGTTTCGTCGATCCCTTCGGCATGCAGCAAGTCCGCCACTTTGGGCACGGCTTCCACCATGCGTTCGATCATGGATTCACCTCGTGTGATAAGGTCGGTTGCGGCCATCCGCAGATCGCGGGCGCAGGACTCCCAGTGGCTGCGGCGGATTTCACGCAGGCGGTAGCTGCCGCCGGTTTTCATGGCGAGTTTCGCCTTATTGAGGTCGATGCGCTGCGGGTATGGCAGGGCGGAAGCAAGGTCGTAAAGCGGGGCCAGGCGGATCTGTGGTCCCGGAGCGATGAGCAGGGAGAAATTCTTGGCGTGGGCATCGGTACCGGCGATCAGCCAGTTGAAAATGAGCGCGTCGGCGAAAGTCGCGAGGTCGGTGGCGGGATCGGTGGATTGATCCCGGAGCAATGCCGCGATTTCACGCACGCCGGGGCCGCCGTCGTTCTGATACTTCCGTTCCGGGTGGATGGCCAGCGCCTGGCAGGTATCCTCCTGATGGATGCGGAGGCAGCGGTCGTCCCGCCAGAGTCGGTCGTAGCGTTCGATCACAATGACCGCGTGACCTGCCGTCCGGATGACCGACGAGCGGCAGGTAGTCAGCCCGATGGCCGACGCGAGGCGCAGGCAGAAATGCTCGTTTTCCGCGTGACCGCCAAACTCGCCGGTAGCGGGCTTGAGAATGTGGGTGGTCGGCGTGTTGCCCTCCGGCACGCCCCATGCACCGGTGACAGGATGGCGGTGCAACGCCAGCTTCGGCTGGGCTCCGGCAAGGCTGAATTGGCCACTGTCCCCGGCGAGCCGGGTACTGCCGTGGTTTTCCAGGAGAAGCGTGATGCGTCGTGCCAGTTCCTCATCGTCGATCCAAGTCACCCCGGATTTCCGGGCGGCAGTGGCACGCCGGTCCCCATCCGCTTCGGGCAGAAACTGGATGGCTCCCGCACAGTCCTCACCGACATGGCCGATGATGCGGAAGACGTTGCGCGGGGAAACCTGGAAGCGCCGACCCCATTCTTCGAGGATGCGCGGGTTGTCCGGCAGCAGTCCCCACAGAAAAGGCTCGATGACCACATGTGGGTGTTCCTTCAGGGCGAGGGGCATCGAAAGGGAAAGCGGATACCGCTGCGGCGCCACCAGCCACCCGGAATCGTATTGGAAGCCCATGCGTTTGCCGTTGCGCGCGACCCTGCCCATCGGCACACCATCCGCCATCACCATCAAAAATTCGCTCATCGGTGGTCAGAGGGGTTGGTGCCGTCAAGAATGCGCTGGAGATCAATTTCCGGCGCTCCCTGCGAAGTTGGTGGCTCAATCCGCAAGCAAACGCCCAATGCTTTGAGGGTGCCCATGACGAGCCCGAGTTCAACGGTGGCCCTGGCCTTTTCCAAATGAATGATCCACTCGCGCCCGACCCCGGCCTCGCGGGCCAGCGTCGCCTGACTCCAGCCTTTTTGCCGCCGTAAACTTCGGATGACCGCCGCCAAATCACGCACGCTGCGAACTTCCATACGCTCACTGTACCAAAGTCGGCGAACTACGACAAGGCAAAAATGTCGGCGAGCTACAACATTGCAATATGTGCCCGAACGACGACATTCTTTCGGAGGACTGCGGCATGCCCTGCGCACAAACCTCTCTCCCAGGCGACTGGAAAATGCTCTCCCCAGTCGGCTCTCGAAGAACTTGGCAAAGGAAACCGCATCAACATCCAGTCTTATATAATTGACTAATTGCTAAGTCGTTTTACAAACCAGCCATGCGCACAGCTCACCAAACGATTCCACGCCATTTAAAAGCGGTCGCCCTGCGTCAGATGCAGGGATTTCCGGCTATCGCGATCACTGGCCCACGGCAATCGGGGAAAACGACCTTGGCGCGTGAACTTGGCGGGGATCGCCCCTACCTGGGGCCTCACGCTGCTTGCCAATGCCCGCTTGCTGATTCCGGAACTAACGGCACTCCTGATGTCCGGGAACGACTTCAATAAATACGCCGCTACGCATGCCGTGGCTGAGTTAGTCATCGCCCATCCAAGCCCTCCTGCGTCGCTCACAACATGCGAAAGGAAATTGTACCTTCATCTTTTGACATGTGAAAGAGGCCGACTTGAACAAGAGTTCCTCTCCCGGGAGAATGTTGCCGAAGCATTGGCCGGTTGGATGGGTGCGGGCGGCGGTGCGAATGGCGTATGAAACGGGCGATTTGAAAAGCGCACGCTCTAACTGAATTTCCTGGGCGGTACTCGATGTGTGTTGTCCAGGCTCTGATTTGGTCGTCTGCATGGCCGCCAATGCGTCCAGAATCCCCTCTGGAGGCGGCTTATGTGAGATCGGCACTCTGACTGGCCTAGCCGGTCAGAGTGCCGCCTGACGACCTAGGATGGGGATTCACGAGGATAGCAGGCGTTTGGCCAGAATGACGGTAGTGGCAAGAACCATAAGCTGAATGGGAGTGGGAATTCCCATTTCGGAAATGGCAACCGCGAGTGTTTTCGACGTGAAGAAAGTTGTCATGAAATAAGGCTATCTAGCAGAATTCGTGGGTTGTTTTGGGTTCGGGAAGGTCGCCAAGTTGATGGTGGTTGATATGCTTCTCATTTACATCGACGGCCTGATTGGGATCAGGTTCGTTTTAGTTTCTCGTTCCTTCAGGGCAGGACAATAGGAGCATGCCGGCCACGAACAATGGATGATATGTTTTTTTTCATAATGGAATCTCCGGAAACTGCTTTTCGGGATTCAGTTGAGGGTGATGGTTAGTTCCTGGTGTGGCGGTTTTCATGGTGACCCATTTGGGTGTTTTTTATGGGTCTGGATTGAGGATGACCATTTCCTCCATCGGCTTACCGATCTTTGGCATTGAATTTCATCGGACCTACGATAACTTCGATCTCCGCCAATGCAGCAAATGGCAATTGCGGGTTATATGCGCTGAGAGCGACGAATTTAAGATGGCTGGCCTGGACCGGTTGAAAATCGACCGTCTGGCGTTCGTCGTTGTTCTTGAATTCGCCCTGGGCCACCGGCTGGCCCCATTCCTTGCCATCGACGCTGGCATAAAGCGCATATTCCTTGATGCGGCCATTGGCCATGTCCTGGCGTGGCAGGAACCGGCACCCAGTAACCACGGACAAGGGGTGCAACCCGATCACCAGCTCGTGCGGGAATTTTGGCGCATTGCCTTCCCACGGCGTATGCCAGCAGGTCTTGGGATCGCCATCGATGACATTCTCTGCCGGATAACCGGGGGCTTCGCAGTCGGCGCGGACACTGTATTTTACCTGGTCCTCTGGCTTGATGATTTTGGCAAATGCGGCCGCGTCGAGGGCCTGCTTCGGGGCAAAGGCCGCCGAGTTCATGTAGCCCAGCAGCGAAGCCCGGAACTGGGCCGCAACGATGTCGTCGGGCTTGGCGTTCTCGACATCGATGGCGCAAACCAGGAGCTTGCCTTTGCCGCATTTGGCTTCGACCACCAGGCCAAGCCGATGGGCGGTGAACCAGTCGTCGATCACCTGCACGATCGGGCGCAGGCCGGGAGCCTGCCCATCCAGGCACAGCGGTTTACTGGCGAGCTGGATCAGGTACCACCATTGGTAGTTCGAGTGGAAGTCGGTCGGGAAGCCGGCAAACGCCGGATGCTTGGGATCGCAGAGGATGCCAAGGGTGTTGGGCGGCTGGTTTTTCGCCCAGGCCGAATTCCAGAAGATGGTGGAGAAGCCTAAGGCGACTTTCGGGCCTTCGGGATCGACGATACTTTTGACGGACGGGATCAAGAGCACGGCAGCTCCGTCGGCAACTTTTTGCCAGGCTTCTGCCGGATTGCGGGTGATAACGATGGCACCAGCCGTGGGGCGGGGAGTCGAGGCCGGATAGACCCAGATGTCCCAATGGTTCTCGATGACGGTATCCGCGATCCCGATCACGAATTTCAGCCGGCTGGGCGTGGGCAAACCGGCCAGCGGGATCTCGATCTTGCCTAGCGAGGATTGCCCGAGCGGGAGATCGCGCGGCGGCAGTTTGCCGACGATCCCGTTCCAGTCCGTCTGCATCTGATCGGAAACGCAATGCGAGTTCTCGCCGACAAGGGCCGGCATCCCGTTGTCGATGCCGATTTCCAGCTTATGAGTCCCGGGTGCCAGTTTGCCGAGATCAAACCGGTGCGGTGTCGACAGGCTGTTGCCTGTGCCGATTTCCTTGCCGTCCAGCCAGACCTTGCTAGAGATGTGGACACGCTCCAGTGACAAGCATACCCGCTTGCCAGCCCAGTCCTGGGGAATCCCGATCATCCGCCGATAGATGGCGGCACCGACAAAATGGCGGTCCGGCTGTAGCCAGAATGGAATCTTGACATTGCCCGGCTGGCGGTACTTTTCATATCTTGCCGCCGTGTACCATGAACGGTCCAAGACTTCACCAATCCACTTGGTATTGACCGAAATCTCCTCGCCCAACCCCTGTGCCTGAAGCGATCCCGGCAGATGGAGCTTATGCATCGGTGCCGCCTCGTTCCATGCAGGCTGAAGCTGCACCTGCCAGTCGCCCGCAAGATCCAGCGTTCCGGCCATCAGTCCCTGGCCAAGGCACAAGGCGGAAAGCAAACTGGCAACATTCAAAACATGGCGTGTTTTCATCGAGGATTCGTTTCAGATTGGATTACTTTGGTTTCCCCATTGACGCGCATGGTAGCCCTGCGCTTGTCGTTAGAGGAAATGCGGTAGGAGGTGACCTTGCCATCCTTCCAGGCCATATCCACCACAAAACCACCGCGGGCGCGCAGGCCCTTGACCGAGCCGGTGGCCCAGGCGTCCGGCAAGGCCGGCAGCAGGTGGATGAATCCCATGTGCGATTGGACCAGCATTTCGCACACACCGGCTGCATAACCGAAATTGCCGTCGATCTGAAAGGGCGGATGTGTATCGAAAAGATTAGGCAGAATCTGACTATTCAGCATTCCGTTCAGGATCTTGTACGTCCGGTTTCCGTCCTGCAGGCGCGCCCAAATACAAAGCTTCCACGCGCGGCTCCAGCCAGTGGCACCGTCACCGCGGGCATTCATCGAGACTTTCGCCGCCTCTGCGAATTTGGGCGTGGTCATGGGCGAGATCTGGCGGCCGGGATGGACCGCTATCAGGTGCGAGAGATGCCGGTGTTGTTCATTTGGATCGTCAAGGTCTGCCATCCATTCCTGGAGCTGTCCCCATTTGCCGATTTGCGGGCCCAGCAGGCGGCTGCGGAGCAGTTCGATTGTCTTTCGGTACTCGGCATCCACGCCGAGTGCTATTGAGGCCTCGATATAGTTGGTGAAGAGGTCGTAGACCAGCTGCTGTTCATACGAGTTGCCTTGCGCTTTCGGGCCGTGCTCAGGAGAGACGCTCTCGGGGCTGATCAGCTTGCCGCCCGGTCCTTCTTTCAGGGAGTCCTCCCAGAATTCACATAGTTCCTTGATGATCGGGTATGGACGGATAATACATGCGTTTTGTTTATTATCATTTCTTTCATTATGTTGTTTTATTAGATTTGGCTTATATTTCATTGAACCTCTTAGTTACATCATTTCGTCTTGACCGCAAAGGATCGCTTGACGCCCTGAATAGTAACCTCCGCAGTGGCGGTTTGGCCTGCTTCCTTGTTAGCATTCATGCGGAAGAACAGGGCGTCGCCCCGGGTGATGTCGGTGGGTGCCGATGACCAGGCCGATGAATAGATCCGATACTCGCAACCCTGCACCGTGAGTTTCGACGTCTGCCGCTGCCCGGCCACCAGCATGGGTTTCGATTCAACCATCTGCCCAGGTTCGGCATTATCGACAGCAGGGATGGTGAACCATCCGAAGTCGTCGGCGGGCAGGTTCACTTGGATTTTCTTCAGGTTGGTGGGCATCACGGTTTTGCCGGTGGGTGCCTTGACCGTGGGTTTCGGCATATCGACATGCGCGTTCGCTGCGACCGGAACGGTCTGCAATGAGACCATGACCTTGCCGATCCCCCCCATGTCCGGCATTTCAGCGCTGATCGTCATCTTGCCCGGTTCAAAGGAGGAGCGGACGAGGATGATACACTGCCCGGCCATGAGTTGCGTCGGATTTTCGCCAACTAGCAGCCCGGTGCCTTTGATCGAGAAGTTGACCGGGTCATAGTTGTTGATGATGATAGATCCGTTCTTGTCGACCAGTTGCAGGAGCACGCGGGTCATGTCGCCGCCGTCGGCCGTGATGGCGGTGTCGTCCACACTGAGTTTGAGGGCGGCGGGTTCGCTCTGGCGGTGATAGATATGGCTGCTGACCACCTTGCCGTTCACCAAGCCTTCCGCCTTGTAACAGGTCGTCCATTTCGAGACGTTGGCATGGAACGGCGGATGCTTCAGCGCGAACCCCTTGTCCGGTTCCAGCACTCCGACCTCCTTGAAATCCTTGCCGCCGATGCTTTCCGAGAAGCGTACCTTCTCGGCGTTGCTGAAGATGACGACCTTGTCGTCCTTGAACGGGTATAGATGGGTGATCGGCTCCTTGCCCAACTCGGCACAGTACCAATAATAGCTGAGCTTCGGGATACGAAAGATGTCGCATACGCCGTGCGGAGCCTGAAAATACGGGGCACCGTAGTGCGGGGTGTTGTAATCGTACATGGCCCAGACGGCCAGGCCTGAATTATCCTCCTTCTTGTAGGCGGCATCTGTATGCTCCCAGTGACGCTGGGCAAGATCATATTCCCGGTACAAGTCCTGTCCTCGGAATGTATTGAAGGTGTGGCCAGTGTGCTCGATGCAGAGCGCCGCATTACCGCTGAGCTTCTTGTGCTCAAAGTCCATCGGACACGGCACATTGTCCTGGCCGCGTGCGCGGGTACCAGCCTTCGGGCCCTCCCAGGGGAACGTCACGTGGGTCGTCCCGGTGAACACCAGATCGACATCCCGATAGAGGCCGCCGAACAGGGCAAAGTCACACTTGGCACCGTCGGGTGGGATATCTTTCTGCATGGTGTTATCGACACGCAATGCGAGCATGTTTTTGCCAGGCTGCAGAAGCGACGTAATGTCAAAATGAAACGAGGTGTAGCCACCCACGAGACACTCGCCGGCGGGCTTGCCGTTGACCCACAGCTTGGTAGTTTCCATCGCCCCTTGGAACACCAGAAACACCTTTCCGGTTAGATCCGGGGCGCGAATGTCGATGGTGCGACGATACCAGCCGACTTTGCGCCCCGCGAAGGAGACGTTATCCTTGGGGAAATCCTCGCCCAGGAAATTGCTCAGGTCGGCGGCATAGAGTTCGTGCGAATGGGGCAGCGAGACCGTGTCCCATTTGCGGTCATCGAAGTCCGCCTTGGACGCGTCCGCAGGGTCCCCGAGCGTGAAGCGCCAGACCGGGTTGATGTTGAGCTTCTCGCGTGGCGTTCCGTCAGCGCTCGCCTTGGAATGGGCCATGGCCAGCAGGCCCAGGACCATCACCACAGCACCGAGTGGTCAAGCAAGTCGTCGTTGGACACGCTCTTGTCGTTCTGGATCACCTTGTCGGTGGACATCAGCGGATGGACCGAGGAATTGCCTACGGGCTGGACGAAATTCGGCTGATAGCAGGAGGTCAGCGCGTTGGACTTGCGGAAATCGGCGATGGTTTGCAGCGGGCCGGTGGGCAACTCGAAATAACTGCCGGATTTGATCCCCTTGGCATTGGTGTTGGCGGTGACGGCGTTGACGCGGTCGCCGTTGATTTCGAACTCGTCGTCCACGGAGCCCGGCAAATACTGGAAGTTGAGTTCGTGGGACTGCACGCCGGGTTTTTCCGTGCTCAGATCCAGCGTGACGACCGTGCGGGCGGGGTTGTGGAACAGGAACGGCTTGCCGGCCAGGCGACCGTCAAGCAGGGTGTTGACGGCACCAGCGGTCTCGACACGTTTGCCAGTCTCATAGACACCGCCGTTGCAGGTGCGGGCATAGGCGGAGAAAATCGCGAAGGTTTTTGCCTGGGGTTGGTTGGAAATGGGGCCTTCCGGCACATACATATCACTTGCCAACACTTCACTGGTGGCCGGATAACGGCATATCGCGGGTAACAGGTTTTGCAGCGTGGTGTTATCCTTGTATTTGAAGTCGAGACCACCGTAATTGCGAGTCGTGCCATTGGCAGTGAGCTTGGCGGTCACCTGGAACCCGGTGATCGGCTCCGCTGACGCTGACGGCTCAAGCACGGAAAAAAGAATATGGATTGGGTCGGTCAATTTCAAACCCATGACATAGGAGTTGCCGTCCGTGGATTGGGCGGGATCCGTGAGGGCTTGACCGGGTCTGAAAGTTTTAGAGTCGGTTGGGGTGAGATAGTCCGTATCGAAACCGACACAGCTGCCATAGAACCCGGGTCTGGCCTTGATCGCATTGATGGTCCCGTCGCCCGACACCCCGGTGAGGTTGTTGTCCCAATCGCACCACGTCTTCCAGGTCGAGTTCGGATCGATATACGGGCTGCAAACCAAGGTTTGGCCGGGCTTCATGATGATCGGTCTCGACGGGGAGGTTTCGTTGGCGTTGAGCCAATTGGCAATCTTGAGGGCAAAGGATTTTTCGTTGGGAACGTGGTGATAGTAATTCATCAATTCGCACAATGGGATCAGGCAGATGTTCTGCGGCTGGTTTCTGACGTAGAACTGGAACGCGACGGGTTCGTTGCGGAAGACCACCTCGAGACTGTCGAAAGAAAGGGAGATGTTGTAGGGGTTGTGCAGGGTGACCAAAGGCGTGTAAACAAGGTGCCCTTGGTATTTCATTTGAGGATCATTAAAATAACCAATGTCATCGCGGACCACAAAGCTGAACAGGGTTTCGATCTTGGCGATGACCGGACCCGGGTGGAAGCTCGTGGGCGGGGCCAGCGTGGTGAGTGTGACGTCCTCCATGGGGGCTTGGGCAAACGCCGGGTTGGTCTCGCTATTGGTGATGTTCCTGAAAATGTTGTAGTAGCCCGCCAAGGCGCTCCACCAGGGGTCGGAAACGCCGGTGATGCCGTGCGTGGATTGATACAATTTCCTGCCGCCGAACTCGGCTGGCAGGTTGATGGCGCTGGCGGTGCTCATTTCAAACACCGATGACAAATCCTGCTTGAGTCCGCCGCGGCGAACGTCGGTCAACAAACCCAGCGACCAGGGAGTCAGATCGTGGCGGAACTGCTTGATTTTACCCTTGGCCGAATCGAGCAACTCCACCTGGTCGAGGTCGAGGATTTTGCCGGATTTTTCCCTGGCTTTGGCAAACTCGGCGGCGGTCAGGTCGGTGGGCAGGAAATCCAACGATTTTCCAGCACTGCTTTTGATGACCGAAGGATCCGGCCGGTGGCCGGCTAACAGCGCGCGTTTTTGGGCGACGGTGGTATTCTGGGAGGGGTCACGGTAGAGGTTGATGCGGGCTTTGGCCGCCTCATCAGCGACATACCAGGCGAAGGCACCTTCGGCTTTGCCATTGCGCACGACGGGAACCCTGACCCCGCAGCGACACTGCCCACGAGAGCGCCTTCTTCCTTTGACAGACCCACAGCGGAAAGGAGTGGCGCCTCAATCGCGGACCTTTCCATTACTCCACCCATATAAGCATCCGGCTTGGCATTCGGGTAACGCGCCAGCGTCTGGCGTTCACCATTGATCAGCAGCTGATCAGCTGTCGTACCAGCAGGAACAGTTGTCTTCCATCTGCAATTCCCGGCTTCTTCCCAATGCAAATTGACAAGATGTTCGGATCCGGTGAGTACCGGAGTCTCTCCGTCTGCGGACTGAAATATGATGGGTGCTTTTGCCGTGCCTGACAATTCGGCGGTTATCACCAAAGGCTGGGGCATGCGATACATGCCGCCCCGAACCGTGATAACCACAGGTTTGGCGGACGTTTGTGCCAAAATATGGGCACGGCGCGCAGCGGCTTCCAGAGTGAGAAGCGGATTCTTCTCCGAACCATCCGAGCTGTCATTGCCTGACGGGCTGATCCGCAAGTCAGCGACTCCACTCTCCCGCGGCATATTCACACCATGCGTCGTATCCGACGGCATGTGTGCCGTCTCAGCCGCAAACAGCCGGCCGGAAATTCCGGCAGCCGTAAATAAAACGACGGAAATTTTTCCCAAGCGGTTCGTCACATGTTTCATGGCTTCTCTTGTGATTGTTTGCCATGGGGGTTATTCTGCCTGATCATCTCGCCGACTTTGAGCAGCGTTTTCACATCAATGTCACGCAACTTGCCGCTGTAGTCTGGGCCGAGGTCGAGGGAGAAAATGTTGCTGTTCTTCACAGCGCCTAGATAGTCTTCGTAGAGTTGTTCCGCCGGAAGGCAAAGATTGTCGTGTTTTGGCAACGAGTAAAACCACATTGCGCCGCCATCGTGCCCCGGTAAGATCGGGTAGGTGAATTCGCTGACCATAAAGCCTTCCACTTTCCCCGCATGCCCCATCTCGCCGGCCCGCAGGTCGCCCGCTTTCCCAACATCACTGTTAAATCCGACGAAACAGCCAGGTTGATGTTTTTTCACCCACGCCACGATCTCCGGGAGTTCCAAGCCACCGATGCCTTGTGCGCAGTCCATCCAAAAGAACTCGATAGGACCGTAATCGGTGCAAAGTTCCTTGAGTTGGGCTTTCTGCATTGCGGGTGTGTAACCGCCCGGATGGTAATCCTTATTGTCGCCGAACTCGCCGAGCGAAAAATAGAGCGCGAGCTTGATGCCGTACTTGTCACAGGACTTCCGCAATTCAGCCAATACATCCCGTTTCAAGGGAGCGTTGGTGACTTTGCGCGCTGTCGTCTTCGTATCCCAAAGGCAGAATCCGTCATGGTGCTTTGTCAGGAACAGAATATAGCCCATGCCTGCGTCCTTGGCGGTTCGCGCCCACTGATCCGTGTCCACCTCGGTGGCCTTGAAGTCGCTCAGATCCTTGACCCCGGGCGTCCATTCCTTGCCGGAGTATGTGGAAAAGCTCCAGCAGATAAACATTCCCCAATGAAGGTTTTTCAGGTCGTCAGCGCGCTTGGTCATGTCCGCCGACTCCGACGCGGACGCAGGTGCCAGAAGGGCTCCAGCCAAAAGACATGTAATGATAAGTGTTTTCATAATGTGTTCCTCGGTTTGATCATGTATCGTTTCGTTTACTGTTTCGGTTTCTCTCCCATAGCGCATATCGGCACATCCGCGAACGTAAGCGCCGCAATACCGTTTTTGCCGATTATCAGTCGTTCCTGACTCCAGTTGCTTTCCTTGAGATAGGTGATTTTATGGGACGTGGATACTTCTGTCAACTGAAGCGTCACCACATTCCCGGACACACTGTCTCGCGCGCCGTCAAGATGGGGACCGGTGCTAGGAGTCTGAAGCGCGTGCTCCAAAGCACCCTCGGCCGCTACGACAGCCGCCTGCCGGAGCTTGCGGCGAAAGGGGTCACGTCGCTCACCATCACCGCCGAAACCGTGAGAGGGGAAAAGCCAGCCCTTCAAAACACCGGGCCGGCCCCTCCGGAACTGGCCCAACTCACCGAGCTTCGCAAGCACGCGGGTGCTTATGCCCTTTGGAAAAAGAAACCGAAGGAGGAATCCGTTTGGTAGTCTCCATGTTCCGTGACGCCGCGAACCCGACACATGTGCCGGGTTGCCTGTTGGCTGGTTTGCCACCGCATCGCGTTGCCGCACCCGTACCTCGTCATGCCTCCGAATCAGTGGCGTCGCAGCCGCTCGATCTTCTCATAGAAGCCGTTCACAAAAACGCCGGACATTTTCGAAATGATCGCCGATGTTGCCGTCGATTCCACATTCGATCGCAAGCTTTTCAAATACCGGTTTCCAGAATTCGGGGGGCGGTTCCAATACGGCTGGCACCGCGTGAGTGCTCCTGCGATCGAAGGTGTCAGTAATGTCCCGCTTGAGCCGATCCATGTCCATCCCGGTGGAGCCTATAAGCAGGACGAGATCTATCAAATCCTTCACCCGGGTGTTGGCGCGGTCGTTTCGCGGAAGTGTGTAGGCATGCAGTTTTTGGGCGAAATGCTCTTCACGGGAAATGGAAGGAAACCGGCCCGCAACAATCCCTGCAAAGCCGAGCCAGTCTCTGGGTTCGGTCCACTCGCAGGGTTCGCGCTGGATGTCTCCCAAGCCCAGATCCAGATGGAATCTGGCGAACAATCTGCCATCCAGATTGACAACCACCGGATGACGCGAACCGCCATAGGGTGCGCCTTCGAGATCCATGATGGATTCACCAATGACAAAAGAGAAGTAGTCGCCCGCATCTGATGCCGCCGCAGTCTGCAGGGCCTCCAACAGTGATTCCGGCGGAAAATCCCCGGCCGAAAGTCCGAGATCGAGATCGCGCGTGGTGCGGGCCACTGTTAGCTTCAACTCAAGGGCATATCCGCCTTTCAGCCGCCATGGGGGATTTCCCGCATGAAACAATCTAACAAGCAACCGGTCGAATGCGAGCTGCCGGCGCAGGCGTTGGATATCGACTCCATCCGCTTTGGAAGCGGCGTTCAAGCGGTCTTCCAAAGCGCGGCGGAATGCGGATGCGGTCGAATAGGATTTCACGAATCAGACTTCGGCAAGGATTTCGTGCAGCCATGGGGGCAGGTCCCTGCGCACCTTGGCCTGTTTGATTTCCAGACGGGTGACGATGCCCCGTTGCAGACCCTCGGCAAGGGCTTGGCGCAGCATGCCCGGATCGGCGTCGCCGGATGTGGCCGAATCAATGATCGCCCGAATCGGCGTCGTCATCGCAAAACCCGATTCCCGGACAATCTCGCCCGGCTCCAACTTCGTCTTGTGCAGCACCAGCACGGAGGGTATTGCGCTATTCCGGCGGAAGCCGGGTGGCACGGTCAGATGAAGCTTGGACGGATTGGCATCCGATAGATCGCGCAGGGCCAGTGCCGTCGTGTGGGAGTAAATCCCTTGGGGATTGCCGCAACGGTCCCTCGACCACAGCGACCACAGCACCAGATGTCCATTCTCGGCCATGGGGAAATGCCGCAGCCGGTAAATTCCCCGGTGCTCGCGGAGCCAGTTCCCAACCTTGACGTGATAGCTGTGCGTGCTGCGGGCAAATCCCGCCTCCAGCGCCTGCGCCATCGTGAAATAGCCACACTGACTCTCCGCGATGGCGAAAAGCTGTTCATGATCAGGAGTGGTTGCTGCCGCATGCATGTTCGAATTACCTGAACATACGTGTAATTTCACTGGCAGACAACCTGATTTTCATCTTCATTCTCACGCACAGTCTCCACCACCCCAAAACACCACCAGCCCAACCATAGAAAACTTGTCTTCTGCCGACTGAACAGCCCGCCCTGCGCCGCCGCCTGCGCACTATCATGTATCCCCGTTCACATTGTGAGTCCCCCGCGACGACAACCCCGTGAAAAGCGCGTCACGATACACCAGTGGGTCCGAATCCCTTCGCGCCTGCCATTTCCAGTACGGCCCTATCCAACCGGGCCTCACATCACCTTTCCGGCATCAACTGGCCGGATCTGCCAAACCGTGTGCGTGCCTTCGAGCCAACGTAAGCCCCCGAGTTCCAGCCGCCGCCGGCAGCCCCCCTTGTCCAGAATCCTATCCGATAAGGAATCTTCCCGAAGGTTGTTGCAAAAACTGTTCACAGGTCCTGTTCACAGGACGATTCAAGCAGCCTCGAATAATCAGTAACCACCTACTCCCATAAGGCCCGCGCCAACATTATGTTAGATTGTTGCGGTGGTAAATCACCGGCTTCGGCGACTCAGGCTTCGGCTTGATAATCCAGCGCGCACGTCTCATGGCGGGCCAATCCTATGAGCGAACCAGGTGCATGGCAAGGTTTTTTCTATATAAAGGGACTGTCCCTTTATTTGCTTTATTTGCTATTTGACTATTTGACTACAGTCGTGACTAGGGCTACGCTGCTGGTGTGAAGACGATCTCGAAAGGCAAGTTGAAGGGCCGGATGCTGGAATATTTCCGGCAGGTGGAACTGACGGGCGAGTCGTTGATCGTGACGGACCGGGGCCGTGAAGTGCTGGAGGTGAGGCCGCTAGGAAAACCGCGGATGGCGGTGGCCGACGTGCTGGCGGCATACCGGTGCGGCCTGCTGCCCGTACCGGAAATCCCGGAGGAGGAGCTGCTGAAACCCTTGCCAACTGACGAGTGGGAAGTGTTGCGTGATAATGACCGGAACCCATGGTGATTGATTCCCACGTTCTCTATTGGTGGCTTGACGGACATCCGCGCCTTTCGGCACCCGCGCTCCGCACGATCGACGCTGCGGCGGATGGAGGTGCGCCGCTGCTGATTGCGGCAGTCACCTTTTGGGAGTTCGGAATCAAGGAACGCCGCGGTCAATTTCGCGCGCTGCGACCGGTCCGGGAGTGGCCTGACATCCTCAAGCCGATCTCCTGGATCCAGATTCTTCCCACCGATACCGAGATCTGGCTGCGGGCTGCGGAACTCGACTGGCAGCACCGCGACCCGGCAGACCGCATCATCGCTGCCACCGCGCTGGTTCACGGAGTTTCCCTGCTCACGAAAGACGAGGTTTTTCATGAGCAGGACAGTCCGGTGGAAGTGGTCTGGTAGGCTCCCCTGACCGCCCGACGGGTTGCTAATTCGTAATCACCCTGAGTCGTGCGAACACCTTGGCTCCTGAAACGGGAACGATGACTTTCACATGGTCGGACGTGGAGCCCAGTGTGATGGTCACTGAGCCGGAACTATTGAGAGGAATCGCCACCTGCGTCCAGCCTGTTAAATTGCCGCCATATTCGACGATCTGGGTGGTATTGGGCGGTCGCGAAGCCACGCTGCGATCATACTCGAAGATCAAATTGCCACCGGTTTGCGAGGATACCGGAAGGCGGGTGCGCGAGGCCACCATCGGTGCACCGCCGAGGGCGAATTCCAACAGGTTGCAAATGCCGTCGTGATCGGGATCATCCATGGGACCATCGTTGACGCCAGCGGTGAGTCCCTGCGCGGAATCGGCGGTCCAGGAATAATAGGGGCTGGACGGCGCGATGGCCACATCGGCGAAGGTGAGCGCGCCGATGCCATTGGCACCGTAGAGCAGGCTCGACGTGGTTTCGCCATAACTCCAGTGAGTGTCCTCCAGATAGTCGAGGGTGGAGGTGGTGGTTCCGGCCGAGGACAGTTGGAGTTTGACGACATTGCCCGACACGCTGCCGGAGGTAACTTTGCTGCCGACCTTGTCCAGCCAGTAATTCGCCGTTGAGAAGCTGTTCCATGACATGTTCTGGTCGAATTGCAGGGCAATTTCGGTTCTGGCGGCGTTCGTAAAGTAGGCGAGCTGCAGGATCGGCGCGGTGACGGACATTCCCGGGACAATGCCATAGAAATCCTGACCCACCAAGGGTGCGGTCAGATCCGCGAAGTTCTGGTAACCGGTAGGACTGAAATGGCAGCCCTCATAGCCGGGGACCCCCAGGGTGTCCAGAATGTGCATCTTCGAAAACAGGCTTGGCAAGATTCGTTGCACGTCGCGCAGTTGGTCGCCTTTGGGCCCCATCGAGCAGGGGGACGGCATCACCTGATAGATGATATAGCGTTGGAGATTCGGAAAATCCCCTTTCCAGGCGGCCGCCATGTCCACGAAGTATTGCTGATAGGACTTGTAATCATAATCGCCGGTGGGGGCTGCGGCACCGCTGTTGTTTTCCCCCTGATGCCAGAACACGCCGCGGATGCCGTGGCTCAGATTGCCCCCGATCACCCGGTTGTAGATATTGGCGTAGATCGAATAGAGACTGCCCGGCTGGTTATGACCCGCCGGATTCGGCTGGTGCTGGTCGATGCGCGTGCCGCCCACGGCACCCTGGATGAAGCAGACTGGCATGTTATAGGTGGCAGTCATGGATTTGGCCAGATACCATCCCCACAGGCCGAGTTGCATTTCGGTGCCCTTGCTGATGGCATAGCCCCAGCCCCCCGATAGGCCATAGGTGCGAATCCATGGATCGGTGGTGGTGTCATTGGGCGCGGTGTTGTCGGTGGCCAGGGCGTTTGACTGCCCGTCAATGAGATAGGCGTCGCCGCAGACCAGGTTGGTCGCGGTGCCGGTCGGCGCGCTATCGACGCCGCCGGTGGTGGTTCCGAACTCCAATCTGTAAGTCACCTTGCCTGCGGCGATCTGCGTCGTGAAAGCGTAGGCCCCGGCCACGGGTGTCTGGTGGAGGGTTTGCCCGTATTGGGTTTCGGTTCCCGCGTTGGGTGTGGCATAGATTTTCAGATAGACCGGGGTGGTTCCGGCACCCGTGCCGTTGTAAAAGATCGTGCCCATGTTGGTGTTCGGGTCCCGTGCGATGAACTGGTTGTTGACCGTTTTTTCGGTGGCACCCGGCGTGCGCTGCACCCAGGCATCAGTCACGGGTTCCTGGACGGTGATGGTTTTGGTTTGGGTGACCAAGGCACCGCCGTTGTCCAACACTAGCGTGACAGTCATCGGTCCGGTGCCTTGGGAGCGGGTCAATGTCAGGGTTCCTGGCACGGTGGGCGTGCCTGCGGTGATCGTCTTGGTCACGGCGACTCCGGCCACGTTCCAGGAATAGGTCAGGTTGGCGATACCCATGGTGTTCAGGGTGGCCAGGTTCGAGATGTTGGGAGTGATGGTGATGGTCTGGCGGCCATCCCAGGTGGCTGGGCCCGTGAGCGTGAACACCGGATCCGGAATGTGCTCGTTCACCGTGACCGGAATGTAAATGTTTTTGACATCCGTCGAAGAAAAGACCGCCCGGAACAGGATGTCGAACGACTGGGTGCCCGTGCAGCGGGCGATGCTCAGCGGATAGGTGAACTGGTCGGTGGCGAGCACGGTTTCCACGCCGTCTTTCTTATAGATCCAATAGATCTTCTGAGCGCCCCCCGCCTGTCCGACCAGGTTGGTAACAGCGCCTTCGTCCATCGTCACGGACGTGGGTGCCACCGAGTAGGTGCTGCCCGGCTGCACCAAAGGACCCACGAGGGTTTGCACCGGATTCTGGTTCTGATATTCCAGGTTGATCCAATTGGCAGAACGCACCACCTTGGAAATCCTCACTTCATCAATATCGCCGACACACGTATAGTTATTATACCAGCCGCCAATCCACATCTTGGCGGGATTCGCAAAGTTCATGGTGACGCTACCTGAGCCATCAAGCTGGCCATTGACGTAGATTTTCCCGCTCCCGCTCGTGTAGGTGTGCACCACATGGTACCATTTTCCGAAGGTCAGCGTGCTGTTGCCAGAGAAACTGGCCCCATTGCCATCAATATATATTTTGGGCGGGCTGACCAGCCTGATTTGCACCTTGTTGCCGCCCCCTTCGGTCCCCCAATCCACAATCTCGGCATTCCCCGAATTAAGCCGGAACCAGGCCTCGGTCGAAGAGGGGCTGTTACCGGTTGGGAAGGTCGTGATGTTCTCCCCGCAATCAATGCCTTTCCCCAGGGTGAAATTCCGTCCCTTGCCGATCATGCCTGTGGCGAGAGTGGTGCCGGTGTCGGTGGGAGTCAACGTGCCGACTTCATCTTTGACCGTCTCATTCATGTGAAACACGCTCAAAAAGCCGTTGGTGCCATCGAAGACCGCCGTGCCGCTGGACTCGCTAACCGCATCCGTTTTGCCCCAATACATCTTGATTTCCTGGCGTGCGTTGCAGGTGATGGTGGGGATTCTCACCCACACGGCGGCGGTGGAATTGGCGAAATCCCACTGCTCGATCTGATAGAACAACCGCATCCCCGCCGCAGTGGAGAAGCGGATGTCCTTGCCGTCGGATGCGGCTTGGGCGAAGGGGAAGTTGCTGGAGTTGAGTCTGACGAGAATCGGGAACTCCGATTCCGTGGCCGTTCCCGGCAGGTTGGCCCCGGTGGCATCGGTGAGGATATAGAAGGAACCCGAATAGGGCCACGCCTGATAGGTCTGCACCGTCACGAGGTAGTCCTTGGTGGAACCGTCCTGGGCGGTGATCCTGTAGGTCTGCGGGCTGGTGAAATTGAGGGCGGTGCCGGAGACCGGCGACCCCGTGGCAAACTGGGACACCGTGTAGGTGGGGGCGAGGTTGGTCACGCCCGGACTCACTGGAACTGTTAGAGTGATGTTGGTTCCGTTGATGACCCCGGCATTGCCCGGCAGGCCGAAGGTGAGAATGTCCCTGTTCGTGCTGGCCGGCGTGACGCTGACCGTAACCGCATAGTCGTTCACGACGCTTCCGGTGACGATGTAGTGCGCCGGGTTGGAGGCGGCGAAAGTCGGTGACGGCAGGGAGCCGCTGATCTGGTTGCACGATCCGGAGGTTAAGGTGAAGGTCGGCGCGAGGGTCGCCAGATTCGTCCCGTAGGGCACGGTCAACGCGATGGTTTTCGCGGTTTGATTGATAGTGCCGGCGTTGCCAGGAAGACCGAAGGCCGTGATGATGGCCTGGGTACTCAGGCTGAGCACGCCGGTCGATTTGTCGAAGGTCCAGGTTTGGCCACCGTTCACCTTGGTATAGACGTTGCCGACGAGACCGGTGAAACCGTTCAGGCCAAAGGTGCCGCCGAAGGATTTGGTGGTGGCATCGACCAGGGTCCAGGTGCCGGAGGTCACGGTAACCGCCGAGGTGTCGATGGTGAAAGTGCCATTGATGGTGGCGTTTCCCGCGCCCGTGACCTTGTTGTTGGTGGTATCGGTGACGACGAATTTCAATCCGGCAGGGGTGTTTGCGAGGGTCAGCATGCTGCCACTGTTGATGGTGGTGTTACCGGTGTAGGTGTTGACGCCCGACAGGGTGAGGGCACCGGTGCCGGTGACTTGCAGAGCGCCGGTGCCGGAGATTGCGCCGGACAAGGATTGCGCGGATGTGCTGGCATAGTTGAAGATGGTGGAGGCACCGAGGGTAATGGCACCCGCGTAGTTGCCGCTGTTCAAGGTTCCCGCGCTGAAAGTGGTCCCGTTGTTACGCGTCAGGGTTCCACCGATCGTCAGGTAGCCGGTCGCAGGGCCACCGCCCGCCACCAAGGTGATTGGCCCGGTGAAGGTGTTGACCGCATTCAAATTGACCCAACTCTGAGAGCCCGTCTGGCACCTGAAAGTGACATTGAGCGTCAGCGCACTGCCGTCGCCGACATTGGGGATGCCTGCTTTGAAGGTGACCGACTCACGGTCACCGTTCCCGTTGTATCCAGTTAGGACGGCAAGGGTCTGCGCGCCAGTGGCGGAGGATGTGATCGACGCGCCGTTCATCATGAAGTCGGTGTCGTTGCCGTTGTATCGCAGCGAATAGGTGCCGCCGGCACCCGCGAAGGCAATGGCATCGTTGTTGGCGACAGTGTTGTTCTGGCTTGGCCATGTCTGAAGTATGCCGCCGTTGTTGATGGTCAACGTGCCGGTGTCGTTCCAAGTGGTCGTGAAGCCAGCCAAGGTCGTGTTGGTGCCGTCGATCGTAAAGGTGCCGCCGGCGAGGATGGTGGTGGAGGCCCGTGCGGTGCCCGCGAGGAGCGCCACGCAGGCCGCCACGCCTGCCGCGCAGCGCGTGGCAACAACGCCGATCTTCATCAATTTCATGGTTTCTTTGGGTTGAGCGATGGTTTTCATGGGATAGTCGGGTTTCAGAGACAATCATGCCAAAAGGGATGGCATGAGGGATGGGTGGAGCAAACTCGCGCCCGAGCGGCGGCGCAACCCTTATTTTTTTCCGGAACTACGGGAAAAACTGCGCTGACTTCAGTCCTCAATGCCTGCAATTCAGCGGTTTTTCGTGCCTTTTCGTGATTTTGGTGGTTCCCATTTTCCTTGAGAGGATGACTCCTGTCACGCCCATATCGCGGCCCGTCAGGCCGCCAAATTCCACGGGACACACCAAACCCAGGCCGTCGGCTGGGCTGAGAAGATCCCGCACCGTTGGTGCGGAAGAAGCTAATGACCTGTTCCTTCGGGACAGGGATCCGTCACCTTGCCACCTGGTTGAGGAGCGAGCCGTCCGGGGCGATGAAGTCGATCACCAGGGGCATTTGGCCGAAGGCGTGAGTGGAGCAGCTCAGGCAGGGGTCGTAGGCACGGATGGCGGCTTCGACACGGTTGAGGGCACCTTCTGTTAGAGTGTCGCCGTGGACGTATTGTTTGGCGACTTCCTCGACGGCGCGGCTCATGGCATAGTTGTTATTGCCGGTGGCGACGATGAGGTTGACCTTCTCAAGGCGGCCGTGGTCGTCCACCCAGTAGTGATGCCAGAGAGTGCCGCGGGGTGCTTCGATGACGCCGACGCCTTCGCTGTTAGATGGCAGGGCGTTGGTGCGGATATCGTTGGAAAGGATGTCGGGGTCCAGCAGCAGTTCGCGGGCACGTTCGATGGCGTAGAGGTTTTCGATGAGCCGGGTGAAATGATAATAGAGCGAGCCTTCGACGGTTTGGCCGCCGCACAGGGAACGGAAGAACAGGAATTCCTGTTGGGCGAGCGGGGTGGAGATTTTTTCGGCGGCATTGAGTCTGCCGAGCGGGCCGACGCGATAGGCACCGGCCGGCCAGCCGAGTTTGCGATAGTAAGGGAATTTGAGATAACTCCAGTTTTCGACATGTTCGGAGACATGTTTGAGATAATCGCGGCCGTTGAAGCGTTCGATGGGTTTGCGTCGGGCATCCACCAGGCGCAGCATGCCGTCGTAGAGTGCGAGCGCGTTGTCATCACTGACCATGCCGAGGTAGCCGGTTGGAAACGAAGCGAAGGTTTTCATTTCCTCCGCATGGGCGGCCATCCAGGATTTCATCAGGGCGAGGCCGTCCTGGGCATAGCCGATCATGGTATCGATGCCGGCGAGGAT
>Ga0118677_10001638_pt1 | contig 46825 bp, 34 predicted proteins | sample AliMusrvi5mmetaG_FD_86154 | JGI IMG/M metagenome (GOLD analysis project Ga0118677, IMG submission 86154) | reverse complement strand
GGCTGATTCTTTGGTCATGATTTGGAAGTTATATTGTACTTAAATATAGTAAAACCATTCTTTATTTACAAGCAACTGGGGGACAATTTGTACCCCAGTTGCTTGTAAATTCATTAATCTCAACTTTGCAGTCATACCAGTTTCACATTCCAAACCGACCGTATTTGATTGCTTTCAAAAAGTTTAATGTTGCTCATGATTCTATATTTAAACCTGTTCTTATCCACTTTCCAAATTTGAATACAAACCTGCGTCGCAAACGCAAAATCATCAACCCCTCGTTTCCGCTATTGCTCAAACAAAGGGCATTGTCGATTACTAATTTCCAGTCAACGAAGCTATGAAACCCGGCTTGCGGGTATTTTGCTGTTATGTGTTCGTGCTTTTTTTATTTATTGTGTCGAGACATACGATTGATTAATTAATTCCATAATGTCATTAATTGAAAACTTTCTTGTTTGTTCATCTTTCGGTGAAATATGAAGCTGTCTTGTTATGTTTCCATATCCATGAGTTTTTGGAATCGGTTTTGTAAGATTTTTATTGTCAATAAAGTCGTCATTCATTGTTCTGAGTAATAGTCTAAGGCAATTATGGTTGTTTTGAACTGCGAGATAAACGAAATTTTTAGACGTCTTGTATATTATTTCCGCATTTGTAGTATAACTTTCGACTTCGGAACTTATTTCTTTAATTGCTTTGTCAATCCGATAAAATAAGTCTTTTAGGTCATCTGAAGAGCCTTGCAGATGTTGTTCAACTGTCCTTGCAATACGAGGTTCTCTTTCATTTTTTCCAATTGTAAACCCATTGCTTTTCGTTGTAATCAATTGCTCCGGTTCTTCTTCACTTGGTTTTTCAATTTCAACTCCACCATGTATTTTGTCGTGGCACTTTGCACATAGTATCATAATGTTTTCAAGGCTACTTTTGCCACCATCTGCATACCGGTCTTTGTGGTGATATTCTGCTTCTTTATAGTCTTTAAATCTACATCCACAATGTTCGCAAGTTTTTCTTGTTGCAAAAATCGCTATTTTATCTTCATCTGTAATTTGTCGTTTGTCGTCAAGTTCGGGAATTGGATTTTTTCCAAGAAACTCTTTTTTTAGAATATCTCTCCGCAGCACAATAATTCTTTCAGACCAACCTCCTCGTACATTATCATAAAATCGTTGATAGTTTGCCTTTGATTTCCGAAAATCTGTGTTGTAAACCTTGCTATGAAAATCAATGATGAAGTTTCTGATTTTTTCCTCTTGTCCAATCAAAGAATAACTAAGTTTTAATTCTCTAATCATTGTATACACAGCCAAAACCCAAGCGTGTTTTTCTAAATGTTTGTAATTGCCAGGGGTTGCAGGAAAACATTTTTCCAAGTAGTTTAATATGGTAAGTGCATTCTTGTATTCTCTTGATTTTTTGTCAAGGTCTCTATTATTGTCAAAGAAAGTATATAATTCTTGTGAACCACACTGTTTTGCTCCAAACTTTTCATAGAAAAGAATTCGAGCAGAGTCGGGGTAAATTCCATATCGGTTTTTAGGTACACCAACAGATTTAGTCAAAAATTGATGATTTGCTAATTCTCGCATACATTCTACAATTGTTCCTGGTTCTGCATTTAGTCTTTCACCTAAAGCCAATGGCTTACCTCTTTGTAATCTTGAAAATATTAATCTAACTCTCTCATCATCGTAATCCTCCATTACATGAAAATTCAAACTATAATTCAAGAAATTATTTTTATCATCATCGTTTAATGGGTTTTCTCCATTAAACGTTTTACCTCCATTTAACTTGCCTGAAAATCTTTCATTTAGCTTGATCTTATTTTCATAGAAAAGAGAAATGCAACTTAAACGTTGTTGCCCGTCAACAATATAAGAAAGTTTATTGTCCGATTTATAATTCATAAAAAACATCGGAAGCGGTTCTCCCTTTATAATAGTATCAATTAGACATTGTTTATCTTCCTTCGACCATGCATCGTCCGGTCTTTGATAAGTATAATCTACCTTATACTTGTTTCTGTTATTTATGAATTCTTGTACAGTCATAGTTTGATTGTTAGTTGATTATATCACCAATACTCTAAAGCCCTCGAAAAATAAGATACAAATCTTCCTATTCATTGTTGTTTTATCTGTTTATTACTTGCAGTCAGTTTTTGTCAGCTCTGCCGCCATAGCATGACGCATAACCAGCAAATAGCAGAAAGTTTATCGTATTTTTTCGATACTTCAATAATTTCCAATCCGTTAAATTTTTGTCTAACTGTTTGGTTTTTACAGTATGTTAAAAGTAAGCGGTTGTGTTATTAAATCAAAACTATTTGTTATTTTTTTCAATGCTGTTTTGTGTAAAAATTGTTTCAAACGCTCACCCCAACTCTTTAACCAGCGAAACCACTTGTGGAGAAGGCATTTCTCCAAATATTTCCTTTTCAAGTAGTCGTTTTTTATCAAAAAATATTTATCTTTATCCATCAAATGAGTTCATGCCAAAGTTGCAGCAATGAACTCCTTGGCTCCGTACTCCAATATTCTATCCATTCAGAAATTTTTCAGTAAAGCGCTTAACAGGCTTTCGACATACACGGAAGGGTTCAGGGAGGGTATTCCTTGGGGTTTCCTCTTCAATGATTAATCTATGATTGATTTGCAAAAGTACTAAGATCCAGATTTTAGTACTTCTATAGATCAGTCATAGTACAGATATAGACAAGGGATACCCAAGGGATACCCTCCTTGTCCCCAACCCAAACCCGGCTTGACTTATGGTTGCATCCCTTCGATCAGTCACTTTTACGGATAGTCTTTTCGCAAACAAGCATTTTGAAGGGGCATACTGGTGGGTAAATCTTCAAGGTAAAATGAAACACTAAAATATTCAATCAGTTAATAATTCTCCTTTATTAAAAGCGATTTCCCTGATTCCTTTTCAGGCTAAAAAGGGATATTTGGCTATGTTTGTTATATTTGCAAATTGGTATTCGGGTGAGAAATCAGGATATATTGCGTAAATTGTCCCGGCATTGTCCAGGATTAGAACAATACGAAGATGAAGAAAATAGCAATACAGGGAATAGCGGGCTCATTTCATGAAGATGCTGCGAGAAGATATTTTGAGGACGAAGTGCAGGTAGTGGAATGTAAATCATTCACCAGCGTATGCAATCTGATTGATACCGATCAGGTTAGCATTGCAGTAATGGCCATTGAAAATTCGATAGCTGGTAGTCTGCTTCAAAATTATGCGCTTATCCGTGAATATCATCTAAAGGTCATCGGCGAGATTTACATCCATATTCAGATGAACCTGATGGTCAATCCCGGCGTTACCAAAGCGGATATTAAAACCATTTACTCGCATCCGATTGCCATCAAACAGTGTGCCGAATACCTGGAGAAAAACTTCCCGGATGTTCATATCATCGAAAATCAGGATACCGCCGCATCCGGGAAATTGGTTCGTGAAGAAAAATTAATGGATTCGGCTGCCATTGGGAACCAGCGTACTGCAGAACTCTACGAACTTGAGATTCTAGACACCGGTCTCGAAACCAACAGTAAAAACTATACCCGCTTCCTGATCCTTTCCAAACATGCCAAACCCAACGAACTTAGCAATAAAGCCTCGTTGTGTTTCGAAGTGGGTCACTATTATGGTGCTTTGGCTAATGTATTGAATACCTTTGCCGAAAACCAAATTAACCTGACCAAAATACAGTCAGTTCCGATTATTGGTAAGCCAAACGAATATACCTTTCACATTGATGTAGAATGGGATTCGGTTGTAAATTACGAGAAAGCCCTTCATTCCATCCTGAAGAATGTTTCAAGTCTTTCTGTTTTGGGTGAATATGTACGTGGAGAATTAGCAATTCACAATCTTTAAATTAAAGTTTATGAGTAAAATTGGATTATTTTTCGGGCCCTTAAAAGGTTCAGTTCATCGTGTAGCAGACAAAGTTAAAGCAGCACTTGGCGAACAAAATGTAGAAATGATTTCGGTTAACAATGCAAGTCTTTCAGATTTGGAAAAGTATGATCATATAATCTTCGGTATTTCAACCGTTGGAAAAGAAACCTGGGACTCGGATTATGCAAATACTGATTGGAGTAAGTTTTTCCCAAACATCAGTAAAGTAAAGTTTTCAGGAAAAACCGTTGCCATCTTTGGATTGGGTGACCATGTGACTTATTCGAGTTATTTCGTAAATGCGATGGGTTTTCTGGCTAAAGATCTCCTTAAAAATGGAGCTACAATCGTCGGCAAGGTCGATCCGTCTGAATATGAGTTTGATGAATCAGAGGCAGTTGTTGACGGAATGTTTATTGGTCTTCCGATTGATGAAGATTTTGAGCCTGAACTGACCGACAAACGGGTTATAACCTGGGTAAACTCAATAAAACCTGCATTTGGATTATAGGTTTTCGAAACATGACAAAATACAGGTTCATCATTTAGGCTGAATTTCTATCGATTCAGAACTTTATGGGGAGCTGTGCTTTCATTTTAAAATTCGATTAAGGTTAATATTTTCGAATTGCGAAACCTGTTAAGTATTAGCCTGATTCCTCTTGATTTATAGCAAATACTTTACCTATTTTTACACAAAATTCTAAAGTTCCCGATGGAAAACACCCCGGTAAAACGAGATATTGTAAAACGATACATTGACAAGCTTCGCATAGAAGATCTTGGGAAAGCTTCGATCAGAGAAATTGTGGCGCTGATCAATCTTATTGAAGAAGAAAGTAAAGTCAGGTTTATCCGTATGGAGATGGGTGTTCCCGGCTTGCCTGCTGCTAAAGTGGGTGTTGAAGCCGAAATCAAGGCCCTTCAGTCAGGCGTTGCTTCTGTTTATCCGATGATGGATGGGATAAAACCTCTTAAAAATGAATCTTCCCGGTTCATCAAGATGTTTATGGATGTTGATATTGATCCGGCCAGTTGCATTCCGACGGCAGGATCGATGCAAGGAACCTTCGCCGCCCTCCTGGTAGCCGGAAATGTTTACAAAAAAAGGGATACTACACTTTTCCTGGATCCCGGTTTTCCGGTGCAGAAACAGCAAATGACTGTGATGGGTCATAAATATGAATCGTTTGATGTGTTTGATTTCCGTGGAGAAAAACTTAGGGCTAAAATTGAATCCTATTTATCGAAGGGGAACATTAATTCGATGATTTATTCCAATCCGAATAACCCCAGCTGGATTTGTTTTACTGAAGAAGAATTGCAGATTATCGGTGAACTGGCTACAAAATACGATGTCATCGTCATGGAAGATCTGGCCTATTTCGGAATGGATTTCAGAAAGGATTTATATACTCCGGGGAAACCACCCTATCAGCCAACTGTTGCAAAATATACCGATAACTATATCCTGTTTATCTCTGCGTCGAAGATCTTTTCGTATGCAGGCCAGCGTTGCGCGATTATGGCTATTTCAAATACCTTGTGGAACAGGCAATACGATAATCTGCAAATTCGTTTTGGAAGCAAACCTTTTGGCTTTACTATTGTGATGCAGGTTTTGTATGCGCTTTCATCGGGAATCACGCATTCTGTGCAGTATGGCTTGACTGCGATGTTCAAGGCTGCATGCGATGGGGATTTCAATTTTATTGACGAAGTGAAAGAATATGGCCGTAAAGCCAAAATCATGAAGGAACTCTATACTGCAAATGGATTTGTCATTGTCTATGAAAAAGATGGCGATGAACCTATTGCTGACGGATTCTATTTCACTATAGGGTATCCTGGAATGACAGGAGGTGAACTTCTGGAAAACCTTCTTCATTATGGAATAAGTGCAATTACCTTAACAAATACAGGTAGCGAGAAAGAAGGTCTTCGTGCCTGTGTATCGCATGTAAAACGTGAACAATTTGATGATCTGGAAAAACGGTTGAAGCAATTCAATGCTGATTTCCCTTTAAAATAATAGAAAATGGCAAAAGTAATTGGAGCAGTAGTGGTTGACAACGAAGAATGCAAAGGCTGCGGTCTATGTGTGGTAGCTTGTCCTCAGGATGTGCTTAGTCAAAACAAACAGGTAAACAGCCGGGGATATCATTATTCGTTTATGAAAAACCCCGAAGCCTGTATTGGTTGTTCAAATTGTGCAACAGTTTGTCCTGACACCTGCATCACAGTTTATCGGGTAAAAATCTAATCATTTACGATTGAACAATTTACCATTTACAAATTGTTGGAATGATTGAAGTAAATGGTAAACTAGTAAATTGAATGAGGAAATAGTAAATGGTAAATAATCATATAGTAAATAAATAAGATGGGAGAATTAAGATTAATGAAGGGAAATGAGGTAATTGCCGAAGCGGCCATACGCTGTGGTTGCGATGGTTATTTCGGATACCCCATAACTCCCCAATCGGAAATAATGGAAACTCTGATGGATCGGGAACCCTGGAATGAAACTGGTATGGTAGTTCTTCAGGCCGAAAGTGAGATTGCTTCCATTCATATGATATACGGAGCAGCTGCTTCCGGGAAAAAAGTGATTACTTCTTCCTCCAGCCCTGGCATCAGTTTGATGGCTGAAGGAATTTCATACCTTGCAGGAGCCGAACTTCCTTGCATGATTGTTAACGTTCAGCGAGGAGGCCCCGGGCTGGGAACCATTCAACCTTCACAAGCCGATTATTGGCAGTCGACCAAAGGGGGAGGACACGGCGACTACCGGTTGATCGTACTGGCACCTTCTTCGGTTCAGGAAATGAACGACTTCGTTGAACTTGGCTTCAAACTCGCCTTCAAGTATCGGAATCCGGCGATGATCCTGACGGATGGTGTAATTGGCCAGATGATGGAAAAAGTAGTTCTTGCTGACTATATCCCTAGGACTACTGACGAAGAAATAGATCAGAAACGTGGCTCCTGGGCAACTAATGGCCGCAAACCAAACCGTCAGCGGAACATCATCACTTCTCTCGAACTGGATTCAGGAAGGATGGAAATAAACAATATCCGTTTTCAGGAGAAATATGCAAAAATGGAAGAAGAGGAAGTGCTCTACGAAGAAATTCAGTGTGAAGATGCTGATTACCTCCTGGTCGCTTTTGGATCTTCTGCACGAATTTGTCAGAAGGCTGTTGATCAGGCCAGAGAAAAAGGAATTAAGGTTGGACTTTTGCGTCCAATCACACTGTTTCCTTTCCCCAAAAAGCCGATTGCAGCACTTGCCAAACGTGTGAAAGGTATGCTCGTTGTTGAAATGAATGCAGGACAAATGGTAGAAGATGTTCAATTAGCAGCCGGTTGTTCGATTCCTGTAAAATATTACGGACGTTTGGGCGGAATTGTACCTAATCCGGCAGAAGTCGTTAAAGCACTGGAGCAAAAACTGATAGGAGGATAATTTATGAACTTGGAAGATATCATTAATCCAAATAACCTGGTTTATGAAAAACCAAAGTTATTAACTGAAAATACGATGCATTATTGTCCTGGCTGTAGCCACGGAGTAGTGCATAAATTACTGGCTGAAGTCATCGAAGACCTGGATATTCAGGATAAAACGATCGGCGTCTCTCCTGTTGGATGTGCTGTTTTTGCTTACAACTACATCGATATTGACTGGCAGGAAGCAGCTCATGGCAGAGCACCTGCAGTTGCAACGGGCATCGCACGTACCAATCCTGATAAAATTGTATTCACTTACCAGGGTGATGGAGATTTAGCTTCCATCGGGACAGCTGAAATTCTGCATGCCTGCAACAGAGGCGAAAACATGGTGGTCATTTTTATAAATAATGGCATATATGGAATGACAGGAGGGCAAATGGCTCCAACAACTTTACTTGGACAAGTTACCGCCACTACTCCCAATGGACGCGATGCAGGACGAAACGGTTACCCATTGAAGATTACTGAACTGATCGCCCAATTACCGGGAACATCTTATGTGACCCGTCAATCGGTTCACACTCCGGCTACGATACGCAGGTGCAAAAAGGCCATTGCCAAGGCATTTCAGGCAGCTATGGACAAGAAAGGAACTTCGTTTGTTGAAGTGGTCTCCACCTGCAATATGAACTGGAAAATGACCCCGGTAAAAGCCAATGAATGGATGGTTGAAAATATGTTCCCATTCTACAAACCGGGAGATCTGAAAGATAGTTCGAAAACTGATCCTGAAAGTTATACACCACTTAAAAACTGAAAACGATGACCGAAGAAATCATTATAGCCGGCTTTGGCGGACAGGGAGTACTTTCGATGGGGAAAATATTAGCCTATTCGGGTGTGATGGCCAATCAGGAAGTATCCTGGTTCCCATCCTATGGACCTGAAATGCGTGGTGGAACTGCCAATGTAACCGTTATCCTGAGCGAAAGCCGGATCAGTTCACCCGTTCTGAATGAATACGATACAGCAATCATTCTGAATCAGCAATCGATGGACAAATTTGAGCATATGGTAAAACCGGGAGGGGTCCTTATTTATGACCCTAATGGGATCATCCATCCCCCAAAACGTACTGACATTAACATTTACAAGATAGAAGGTACACTGATTGCCGCTGAATTGGGTAATGTCAAAACCTTCAACATGGTGGTTTTAGGTGCTTACCTGAAGGCCAAACCGGTGGTGAAAATGGAAAGCGTGGAGAAAGGTCTGGAGAAATCGCTTCCTACACGCCATCACTATCTGATCCCGATGAACCTTGAAGCCGTACAGAAAGGTTTTGAAGGTCTGGAATTGGTACAGGCTGTTTAATCCTGGAAAGAGGAATGAAGGAAAAAGGAAAAATAACCACATAGACACATAGGGCACATAGAAATAATTAAGGTAACAATTAAACTATGTGCCCTATGTGTCTATGTGGTTATTTTTCCTTTTTCCTTCTTACTTCATTCCTGTGCATCAACTACAGCAATGGTAGTCATGTTCACAATTTCACGCACAGAACATTCAATTGGTACAACGAGTATTGGTTTTTTCATACCCATAAGAATTGGTCCTACCACTTCAGCACCGCCGATTTCATACATCATTTTGTATGCAATATTCCCTGATGTAAGGTTTGGAAATATGATTGTATTGACATCCCTGTTTTCCAACCTGGTAAATGGAAATTTCTGACTTCGGAGTTCCTTGTTAAGGGCGAAGTTCATCTGCATTTCACCATCTACAAGAAGTTCGGGATGGTTCTCGTGGAGAAATTTGATGGATTGTCTGACCCGTTCGAGGTTCCTGGTATGTTCAGATAATTGAACAGATCCAAAATTTGAATAGGACACCATAGCAATTATCGGTTCAATATTGAATTTTCTCACTTGATCAGCAGTCATTATGGTAGTTTCTATGAGTGTCTGAACATCGGGGTCAAGATTTACCGTAGTGTCGGCAAAGAAAAGCGGTCCTTTCTTTGTCATCACAATATACATACTTGATATTCGGTTGATAGTTGGCTTGGGTCCGATTAATTTCAATGCCGGTCCCATAACTTCGCCGTAATGACTCGTTACACCTGAAATCATTGCATCGGCCAGACCAGTATCAACCATCATAATTCCATAATAATTTCGGTTAAAGGTTAACTCATAGGCTTCTGCAAGATTTACTCCTTTGCGTTGACGTTTTTTCCAGATTAAATCAGCAAAAGATTTCCTCAATTCTTCAGTTTTAATTGAATGGGTATCGAAAATGGGAGTGTCATTTAAATCGAGCTGGTTATCGGTAATGAGTTGTTTGATCTCCTGCACATTGCCCAATAGGATCGGAATAGCAATTCCTTCGTGCAATACTTCATTGGCTGCCCGGAGTACCTTAAGGTTATTCCCTTCGGCAAATACAATTTTCTTTGGGTTTTGCTTTGCTTTAATGACAATGCCATGGAATAACTTGTTATCTAATCCCAAGCGTTGGCTTAGTTCAAGTTTGTATTTATTCCAGTCCACTATTGGCTTGCGGGCAACACCGCTTGCCATAGCTGCTTTGGCTACAGCAGGTGCAACGGTAGTAATCAATCTCGGATCAAGTGGTTTAGGGATAATGTAATCTCTTCCAAATATTAGGTTTGCAACATTATAAGCCTTACTTACTGTTTCGGGGACGGCTTCTTTGGCAAGACCCGCAAGGGCATAGACAGCTGCCAGTTTCATTTCCTCATTGATACAGGTGGCGCGAACATCAAGTGCTCCGCGGAAGATATAAGGGAATCCGAGAACATTGTTGACCTGGTTGGGATAATCCGAACGCCCTGTGGCCATAATCAGGTCATCGCGTGAGGACATGGCATCATCGTAGGAGATTTCAGGATCGGGGTTGGCCATGGCAAATACGATAGGTCTTACAGCCATGGAGCGCACCATTTCTTTGGAAACTACATTTGCCTGTGATAATCCCAGGAAGATGTCTGCGCCAATCATAGCATCGGCGAGGTTCCTTATATCTCGATCGGTAGCAAATTCAAGTTTGTATTTATTCAGGTCAGTACGATCTTTCCGCAGTACTCCCTTTGAATCCAGCATAACGATATTTTCACGTTTTGCACCGAGCGAAATAATCAGTTTCGTGCAGGCGATGGCAGCAGCTCCTGCCCCGTTAATGACAATCCTGGCTTCATCCAGTTTCTTTTCCGAAAGTTCAAGCGCATTGATTATGCCTGCAGAACAAATGATAGCTGTTCCATGCTGATCATCATGCATCAGAGGAATTTGAATCTCACGTTTCAACCGTTCTTCGATCTCAAAACACTCGGGCGCTTTAATATCTTCGAGGTTAATGCCACCAAAAGTGACTGCAATATTCTTGACTGTATCTATAAACTTATCAATGTCTTTGGTATCGACTTCAATATCGAAAACGTCAATGTCAGCAAATATCTTGAAGAGCAGTCCTTTGCCCTCCATGACAGGTTTCCCGGCTCCGGCGCCTATGTCGCCTAACCCAAGAACAGCCGTTCCGTTGGATATGACGGCTACAAGGTTTCCTTTTGAGGTGTACTTATAGATGTCGTCGAAATTCTTCTCTATTTCAAGACAAGGATAAGCTACACCTGGGGAATAAGCCAGTGAAAGATCGCGTTGAGTGGTGTGCGGTTTAGTGGGGACGACTTCCAGTTTTCCGGGACGTCCTTCGGTATGATAATTCAGGGCGTCTTCTTTCGTTATTTTAGCCATGATATTCAGTTTTTAAAGTACTTAAATATAAAGATTCAGCCTTAAAATGACGAATAAAGTTAATGAGAAATTTATGATCAGATTATGACAAGATTCATGTATTGAGGGTATTCAATGATTATTATTACTGTAAAAATACCTCATTTGGTGGTAGATCTGTATATACTGGATTTGCCTGAATAGGCTTCTCCAAGCAATTAGAAGGTTTATCTTAATGCTTTATCACCAATTGACCTTTTGAGAGAATAATAGTTCCCTGTTGGATGTCATAAATATAATATCCCGACGGCAGTGATTCAATATTAATCTGATCCGTTGCCTGGATTATCAAACTTGTTAATACAATTCTTCCCTGTAAATCAATTATCCGCAGGGTTACATTCTTGCCCTCGGTCAAACCTGTTTCGATGGTAAGTATTTGGGACACTGGATTAGGATATATTTTTACAGGTATATTCCTGTCCAGATTTACCTGGGTGACGGGCAGTTCTCTTTTTAAAACTGCTTCGATATAACTTGTTAAACCTGTACTGCCAACACTTACATTTATTGAAGCTGGCAACTCACGGGCAAACCATTTCACATGCCAGGTTATCGAATCTTTACTGGCAATGGTTGTATAGGCTCCCTGATCTTCGAGTTCGGTGTACGATTGATCGGCAGCTGTGTAGGCTTCTACTTCTGACTCAGCAGGTGCTGTTTTCCCATAGGCTACATCATCAAACTGTTTGATGAAGAGCATGTCTCCATCGATAATTTGAGCCAACCAGCCTTTACCATCACAGAAAAACTTACTTCCGACGCCACCTTTTGTATTGTCCTGGTCGTACCATACATACCCTGTTGTCTGCCTGGTTCTTGGGCTCATGTCACCGGTAACACTGCCCAATCCTTTTGCAAATACAGTTAAGCCACCATTCAGTACCCTTGTAATTTCCCATGGGGCCCATTTCTGGCTCGTTGATTTTTCATTTTTTATGCAATAGTCTATGCTTATAGAGCTGTCTATTGCACTTGCAGAAATAGTTTTGTAAAACCGAAGCATAGACGTAAGGTCAATACTACTCTTAAAGACAATTTTATTTTGCTTAATGGATGTCTTGTAAGGATTGCCGTCCAGATTAACAGCCGGGGGCCAGTTCCAAACGCTCTGAGGACTGGGCCAGAATGTTGATCCAGCCATGTCGGTTGTTTTGAAATCGACGTACATGATTTCATTATCGTTGAGTTTAAATGAGGTGAAACGAGCGCCTCTTGCAGAATCGATTTCGAAATACATATTGGCACAGGCAAAGAAGAACTTGCTTCCCGGCCCTTTTTGTGGAACAACAGTTTGTGATTTTGTTATAAGACAGAGGAATACAAAAATGAGTAAGAATGAAGCTTTCATAAAGTCAGGTTTCCAGTAATTAGGTTCACCCAAAATTAGCTTTTAAATCAATATATTCCTCTTGCTTGAGGTTGAATAATCATCATTTTATTTTGCAGCTATTAACCCCATCCGGCACGACCTGATTGAACAGGCATATTCAGTTGAGTATGTCGGTTTAACCAGGCAGTTATTGATTTATATGAATTAATCCTGATTCTGTTATTCAGGCTCAATATTCCTTCCTTTTTTTTGACTTTCCTTCGAAAGGCCCATGGTCATGGCAGTCATTCCGGCAAGGCCACCCAGTTGCATGGTTTCAAGGGCTGTACTGGGAACAATGACAATGGTGGAGTTGGTTTTCAATCCTTCGTAGAGCATATTCATAGCCCTCAGATGAAGGGCTGTAGGGTTATTGGAGTAGGACAGGGCGGCTTCCTCAAACTTCTGGGCTACCTGGCGTTCAGAATCACCGAGGATTACCCTGGCCTGACGTTCACGTTCTGCCTGGGCCTGCATCGACATGGCATCTTCCAGTCCGTGAGGAATAAGGACATCCTTCACTTCTACCGAAATCACATTGACGCCCCAGGGCTCGGTACGTTCGTCGATGATGGACTGAAGTTCTTTGCTGATCTTTTCACGGCCTTCGAGCATGTCCGAGAGCATGGTCTTGCCGATAACATCACGCAGTGCTGTCTGAGAGGCCCAATTGATTGCGCTTTTGTAATCGGCTACATCGAGAGCAGCTTTTTTGGGGTCCAGTACTTTCCAGAATAATACGGCATCAACATCTACGGGTACCGTATCTTTGGTAAGGGTCTTTTCAGCCGTAAACGAAGAAGTGATTACCCTGGTGTCGATCCAGAATGGGATGGTATCAATGATCGGGACAATGAAGAACAGTCCTGGTCCCTGGAGGGAATGAAAGCTCCCCAGACGTAACACGACCGCCTTTTCCCACTGATCCGCAATCTTGATGGAGCATGCCACAATAAGGGCGATAAAGAAGGAAACTACCTCGAGCCACAGTCCGCTTGTTTGTGACTGAACGCCATAAAGGATAAATGTAAGAGCAATGCCAAGGCCAAGAATAAGAAAGAAAATCAATGTAGCAAAATAGTTTGTTTTCATAATACCCTCCACTTTTTAGGTTTTTTAAGCAGAATCGTTTCTGTGGCACCGGTGTGTTGGATCAATGCAGAATCGATTCCCAACTTAATAGTTCATTAAAATTATGAAATATTTTATCGTAATGTATCATTCAGGATCAATTATTTTAAGTCGGTTAATGAGATTATTAACAAGGATTTATCGCCAATATATAAGGTAAGGATGAATGTGAATCTTTTTTCTGTTAGTATTTATTTTGACCATTATTTGCCTCGTTTAATTCGTAATATACAAGGGTTCCAGGCTTACACTCAACCAGCTCACCGATTGATCACTTCATCTTAGCCATATTTCACTCGTATTAAATTAATATCAGAGAGGGTATCCCCTTTCAATGATTAAACTATGATTGATCTGTATCTATATAAGGATATTGATTTTAGTACTTTTGCAGATCAGTCATAGTACAGATATAGACAAGGGATACCCTTGGGATACCCTCCCGAACCCCTCTTGTGTACGAGGGGTTTCTTGAAATCTTATCCGTTTGGAAAGGTTCAGATTCTTTGGCGTTACAATCGGACCAAAGATAAAATTGAATCCGATCGGTTTGATAGTTTAATGTCGGCCGGTAAAAAATAGGTTAGTTAAGAATGCGTCAATAGATATAAGAAAATGCATATATCCACGAAATCATAATTGGCAGAACTATCCCGGTTTAATGAGAAGTAATAAACCTTTAGCGGGTTTTAAATAGAAATCTGCCGGGAAATTCGTATCTGATCACTGTGAATAATCTTTTGATTAATAGTTTAAATATAACCATTCATAGTCTGAAATCTACCATTCATGTAAAATATTGTACAGTTCATATATTAGTTTGATAATAAGCACTTCTAGAGAGATAAATTATATGGATTTGCCGCTTGATTATATTATATTAGACGTTTTTATACTTGAATAAGCAAGATACTATTGTCTATCTGTAATGTTTGAAACCTAAAGATAAACGGATGAATAAAACTGAATCTGAAATAAGGATTAATGAATTGGAGATCGAATTATACAATCTGAAATCGGAGTTATTGGCAGGAAAAGAGTTGGAACAGTTTTTAAAGGAAAACAATGATCGATATCTGAGTCTGTCCAATACCATTAACGGCTATTTTGCTTTAGTCAATTTAGATACGCTTAGGTATGAGTTTGTAAATGACAGCTACGCGAAGTCAACAGGAATTCCAATAGAAAAAATCATTGGCAGCCACATGAAGGATGTGATGGGTGAATCAAATTACCAATTTGCGTTGAAGCATATTGACCAGATAAGATTGGGCAAATCGGTTTCTTTCGAGAATTGTATTTATAATGGAGCAGAAAAAAGGTATATTGAAGCCTATTACGCTCCGGTTACTGATGCCAACGGACGTATCTCCTCCTTTTCCGTGCTTAAATTTGATATAACCGGGCGAAAGCAAAATGAACTATTGCTTTCAGTCCAAAACCGCCTCTCTAAAATCTTTCTTTCAGTATCCGATTTTGAGATGTTTGATGAGGTACTGGAGGTATTATTGGAAGTCATGGAGAGTCCCTTCGGTTATATGGGATATATTGATGTTGACGGGGCCTATATAACGCCAACGATGTCCCGACAAATATGGTGGGAGGATAAGGTTATCAATAAAACATTGCGGTTTCCAAGGGACGAATGGAAAAACAGCGCCTGGGCAATAGCCTTACGTGAAAAGAGAACCCTATACTCCAACGAACCATTAACCAATCTCCCTGAAGGTCATGTCAAAATCCAAAGGCATATCTCCCATCCGATTTTATTCAAAGGTGAACCAATCGGTCTCATTCAGGTTGCCAATAAGGAAACCGAATATACCGAAAGCGATATCCAGAATTTAGAACGAATTTCGGACTATGTTGCCCCTATTTTGAACTCCTTATTGGAACGCAAACAGGCTGAAAAGGAACTTAAAGAAAGTGAAACAAAATTACACCGCCTGAATAAAGATAAAGACCGGTTTATTTCGATACTCTCACACGATTTAATAAATCCGTTTAATGCACTTCTTGGATTCTCGGAAATATTATCAAAAAACGTTGGCCAATATCGTAGCAAAGAAATTGAAGAGTATGCTAAAATTATACATAATTCAGCCAAACATACATTTTTTTTACTTGAAGACATATTAAGATGGGCCAATGCCCAGGCCGGGAAAATTGATTATAAGCCACAAAAGCTGAACTTCTCGGAGATATATAAGAATATTGTTTATACCCTTGCGCCGAATGCAAAAGCAAAAAACATTACAATCGAATCTTCTGAACCCTGTCCGGTAACTCTTTTTGCTGACCTCGATATGATCAATCTGGTCTTCCGAAATCTGGTGTCGAATGCGATTAAGTTTACCCATAAAGGCGGCAGAATAGAAGTCAGTGCAAAGGCGGATCCAGAAAATATTATCCTCTGTGTTTCGGACAACGGAATAGGAATAAAACCTGATCATTTAGAGAAGTTTTTCGATATTTCGCAGGTTTTTACGACAACAGGTACTGCAAATGAAACGGGAACAGGTTTAGGGTTGATACTTTGCAAGGAATTCGTTGAAAAACACGGGGGAACTATTCATGTCGAAAGTGAATGGGGGAAAGGAAGTAAGTTTTTTATTCACTTACCTGTTGCTGATCAGGCAAATGTCGTATAAGGAAATCAAATCACAGGAATAGCTTCAGCCAGAGAACTATAATATTGCAGGATCCGGTTTACTTTATCCATTTGTATATATTTTTAACCACATAGGACACATAGTTTAAATGTTACCTTAATTATTTCTGTGTGCCTATGTGTTTATTTTTCATTTTTTATTCCTTAACCAACTTTATCCGATGACAGTTCGCTTTATCGGTAACCGATAAAAAGTAAAAGCCTTGTTTCATATTTTGTAGTGGAATGTACAGTTTCGAAATACCGGTAATTGCCTGGAAGGATTGTTTAAAGACCGTTTCTCCCAGGATATTTGTAAGGATTACACAGTAGGTTTCTGACTTTGTTGAGTTTATCGAAAGCGTGGTACTTAAACCTGCCGGATTTGGATAAACTGAAATGGAAGAAATATCGCTTAGGGTTGTCGTTGAGGTGGTGTTGACATATTGGTATGCCCCAATATCAAATCCTGTTGCTGAGGGGCGAATATTGCCCTCAAAATCAATATTTGGTGCAAGTAATGATGTTCCGCTTCCAATTGCAGGACTACCTGTTTGAAGATGGAAATCGGCCAGCACAGGATTTGTTGAAGGCATTTTAAACATTGGATCAGCCTTTCGGTCATGTGGGCCGGTGGCTTTAATCAGGGAAGCAGACGGACTGCCATTGCTGCTCCAGTATAAATTATAGTCCATGGATAGATTGACATTGGGGCAGCAATTCAGATTGATCGCCTTACCAGCCAGGGAATAAAGAATATTGTTGTATATCCTGGTGTTCTTTCCCTGGTTTGGAGCAATTTGTCCACGGTTAATTGCACGCGATTGGTCATTCAGGTAACAGGTGTTATTCAGGACATCCACATGATTCGTTTTGAACAAGGTTATTCCATCACCGCCATTCCTGAAGCAGATGTTGTTTTCTATCAGCATCCGCCCTGTATAGGCAGGTACATTTCCGGCGGACCCATCCTGTATGTCAACGATAATACCCTCTCCGTCGGTAATTCCTCCGCCTTGCAGGGCAGGAATTTCATTCTTGTTATTGTAACACAGATTCCTGCGGATTATAATTTTATAATTGGTTGTATCCTGATCAAAATTGGAGCACCAACCTACAGAGATTCCACTGTTGTCATAACAACTATACCATGATGTATTATAGACTACGTTATCCTCTATGGTGACATAATCTGCATTCCCGGTTCCTATACCGCCGCCGCCACAATCATGTACGATGTTATTGCTGATAAATATATGATGCGGATACTTCGTTCCATTCGGCTGTACGCTAATCCCATTACCCGAGGTGAGAGGGTTATTGCCGTTTGTTCGTTGTGAATATGCTGTTATCGAATCCATATTTGCTGTGTTGCCAATTATTTCAAAGCCGCTAATTGCAATATATGCCGAACCATATACATTAAACCCTTGCCAGCCATTAAACTGCAATACAGGATGATGTCCCGGAAAGGCTGTATATACAATTCTTTTATCAGCTGATCCTGAACGGCTAATCGTCACCACATCCGAATAAATATTCTTATAGGTTCCATTCATAACAAAAACAGTATCTCCCGGATTGGTGAGATTGGATGCTTTTTGTATGGTCAGGAATGGGCTGGATTTGGAGAGTCCGTTATTACTGTCTTTTCCTGTCCCGCTGACATAATAATTGGTCCCACTGACGCTGATACTTATCACGATAAAAAGCAAAATGCCGAAAAGAATAATGCGTTGTTTCACTTGAAGATAATTTATATGACTAAGCAGATGTTTCATTATAGCTTTTGAGCTGTCACCTGGCTTAAGCCTGTTTCAAATTCTATTCTTGAAATGTTTTTAAATCCAGCTGCAGTGAGCATATCCATAACTTCCTGCTCTGTAAAGCAATCACCTGCTTCAGTACCAACCAACATGTTTATGGCAAAAATAGCTCCTGCAGTGGGTTGTGTACGGTCGTTATTCATGATCCAATCCTGAATGATAATCTTACCGCCTTTGTTTACAGCATCAAAGCACTTCTTTATTAATTCCCGGTTAACTTCCAGCGAATTACTGTGAATAATGGCCGACAGGAATACCAGGTCGAATCCCATTGGTAATTCATCAGTGGTGTAATCGCCGGTATAGGTTTTCACTTTATTTGTGAAGCCTTCTTTCTCTATAAACCGTTGGGTAATCGGTACCACATTGGGCAAATCAAAAACGGTAGCTTCAAGAGAGGGTTTTCTGTTTACAAATTCCATCGAGAAAGCACCTGAACCACCGCCAATATCCAGTATGGAGTTGATGCCTGTCAGATCAACTTTGGCCAGTTGTTGCGGGGCCTGTTTAATCGCCCTGTCGTGCATCGCTGTGATGAACGAAACAAGCCATTCATCACCCCGCACATTAATCTCTGCGGGATGGGCTGAAGCGCCGGTTTTTACAACCTCGGTAAGATGGCTCCATGTGTTCCAGAGATGATTGGTATGCATCACTCCTCCTAAGTAATTTGAGCTTTTTTTAGACAAGAAATTAAAACTCTCGGCAGTGTTAAAAAACAATTGGTCTTGTTTGGTAAGAAAGCCCAGTGACACCAGTGCATTCAGCAGGCGCTCGCAGGCATGTTCATTTAAATGCAAATTGGCTGCAATCTGATGGTTCGTTGTTCCCGTTTCTTCAATAGTAGTAAAGATATCCAGTTCAAACCCGCTTAATAATATACGGCTTTTTTGAAAAGATGAAGCAAATTCTCTGATTGTAAATGGATTCATGATTCTGTAATTTTGGAGGTTAATTATTCAATTCCCGCGACTATTTACCTGGTTTTGTTCCTTGTAAATCAATGCTTTATAGTTTTGTCACACAGAGATACACAGAGTTTTATTCAGAGAACCACAGAGATAAATAATTAAATTTCAACACCCTGTTTATCTCTGTGACTTCTTAGTGTACCTCTGTGTAATTTAAAAGTAAGTCATAATCAATGTAATAACCATGCTAAATAGTTACAAATTTCCTTAATACAAAATGAATCATTGAAGGTAATGATTTTTTAATTATTTCTGATTCAAATTAGTGCTTTTTTAAGATCAATAGGTTCAGGGAATCGAAAGTGAACCCTGATATCCTTTTTCCTTTGCCTTTTCCAAATAGTACTTCTCCCCGGGAAGGTTCTTCCTCAGATGAGCCAGAACTGCTGAATAGTAAAACTGATCAGGGTTGTCGGGTTCCAATAAGCGATAGACCGGAATAATTCGTTCCAGGGTGTGTGCCTCTTTCAGATTGGCGGCACGGCTGCATATCGAATAGCAGGCAACGCCAAGAAATCCTTTGATCCGGTGGAAAACCAGGTTCCGTTGCCGTCCATTTTCTTTATTTACTTTCATATTCAAGGTCAGTACTTCATCTTTCCACCAGATAGAATCTTTTTCACGAAGCGCTTTGTAATACAGATCACGCATTGATAGCTCAAATTTGAGACTTGCGACCAGATTATCCCGTTGCTTAATGAATGATGTCTGTCTCACCAGCTTCTCATAACGTGAACTAAAAGAGCCAGCAGTTTCGAATGTCTTTGAAATGGAGAGGTTACGGGCAAGCAACATAGCGCTCAATTCATCTTTTGATTGTAATAATTGATTAAGCTGCGAGGTTTGTTTAGAAACATAGGTCTTTAGAAGTGTGCGGGTATCCAGGCAGGGTTCATTTACATCCGACGATAAGCGCAAATAGCCTGTTGCCTGGGCCAGTAATCCTGATTCGGGCCATGCATGCGAAGCAGTGTTTGTCACAATTGACAGATTTTGTGGAATATCTGCTGGTTTTATGATGTACTGGGCTGCTTCAATAAAATTAAAATCATCCATCCCTATAATTGCTATTATTGGGCAACTGATCGCTTTGATCTCTTCAGGGTCAGCAAGAGCGCCGCAGGCAATCACTCCATTGATCTTATGGCTAATCGCATAATCAAGCGACATTCGTGCCCCACCGGAGAAACCACACAAATAAAGCGTGTTTCCTACAGGGTATTTGCTTTTGGCATCAGCTATCAACTCGTCAAGCAATTGAAGATAACCGGTGACATTATTCTTTATCTGATTCGAAGCAATTAAAACTACAGAATAGGTTTGTGCAGCCTTTTTAAACTGTTTAATGCCCAGCTTCCCGTCGCCATGGGGATCAATCACAACCATAAGCGGCAGTTTCTTGCAAGAGTTGTCCACCGATGGAACAAACACCTGATACGTATGAGCCGGATGGTTCTGACACTTGTCAGCTTTGTTAATTTCGGGCTGTTTCCCAGCCACATAGGTCGGTAATCCAGCCAATGCGGAAATAGATAAAATACACGCAAACAGTACTAATCCTAGAGTACGAAATGTAGTCATGATCTAAGCATTGATTTGATGATTCAAATATCGGCAAAAGAAACCAATTATGTTCATGGATTGTGGAAGAATTGAATCTGCATCAGACTTTGGTAAAAAACCGAACATTTTTAATTCCCAATGCCGGATTTATGGTATTTATTTTATCATTTTATTCCAATAAATATGCTAACTGCAAAAACCGTTGGCATGGAAATTGTGACTGCAATATATTAATTTTCTGTGTATTTAATGACTTAATACTCTTCGAATAAAAGGTTTTCGCAGCTGAATTACAAACAGGATTGATCTTTTTCGGCTGCGAAGTGTTTGACTTTGTAAAAAGCCGGTTTGATGAGTTGTTTTAGGAAGAAATAACTATTTTTAGAAATTAAATTTTGATTAATATACAGAGTTGCCAGTTAGAAATGATGGCAATTTTACTATGCTTGTATTCTATAAGAGCAAGAAAGTAATTCCCAGAAATGGATTAGTCTAAAAAACCTGATGCGAGATGAAAAAGATTGGTGTGCTTTTTAAGGGAATTCTTTGCCTTTGCCTGCTTCTGACTCATTACAGCACATTTGGTAATGACCGCAAGGGATTGATCTATCTTTATCCGGGACCTGAATCCCAGATGGTAATGCCGCAGACCAGTATCATTTTCAGAATGGCTAATAAACCAGCAGTTTCGAATGAAGCTTTAGCCAGTCTGATTACGGTTGAAGGAAGTGTAAACGGGAAATACAAAGGGACAATAGCGCTTTCGGATGACAAACAAACCTATATCTTCCAGCCTGAAAAGCCTTTCATTCAGGGAGAAAATGTTAATGTGACATTCAGTTTTGAAAGCTTTTCATCCATCCATTATTCCTGGTCATTTACTATTGCACCCTTAGGACCTGATCCGAAACTTATACTCAAGAGCGCAGTCACCGGTCCTGATTTAAACCCATCCACCACCTTACCGACACAAAACAATTCTGGTGTTATTGGTGATGAACCTGTTGTAATCAATGGGGTGGCTGTTCCAAGTGATTTTCCATTTTTCACATCTCCCATACAAGGAACTACAGCGCCGGGTTATATCTTTATTGATAATTGGGGTGGAAATCCATACGATTTAATCTTCAAAAATGATGGAACTCCATTTTTCTATTTACGGACTGCCGATCAATCGCGTGATTTTAAGGTTCAATATCCCGGGGTATTGTCGAGAAGGGTTAATGAAAACATTGGTGGTTACATCACCATGGATATTAATTACAATACTATAAGCACCTACAATTGCCAAAACGGATACGGAACCGACGAGCATGAATTCCAGCTTTTACAGAATGGACATTCGTTCCTTGGAGCATTGGATTATAGAACTGTTGACATGAGCAAACTGGTACCTGGAGGAAACCCTGCAGCGACAGTCATCGGTAACAGTGTTCAGGAATTGGATAAAAATCATAAACTGGTTTTTCTATGGACCAGCTGGGATAATATGAACATTACCGATGCCATTGGTATTGATTTTACACAACCTTCTATCGATTATGTCCATATGAATTCTATTGCTCTGGATGCCGATAGTAACATTGTTATCTCAAGCAGGCATATGAGCGAATGTCTCAAAATCAACCGAAAGACCGGTAAGGTAATGTGGAGGCTTGGCGGTAAAAGGAATCAGTTCAATTTTGTCAATGATGTTGATCAGAATTCTTACCAGCACGATTTCCGACCTGTTCCGGGAATGCCGAATCATTACACCATGTTCGATGATGGTAATTTTCATACACCCAGTTATTCGAGGGGCGTTGAGTTTGTCCTTGATACAGTGGCCATGACTGCTACCAAAGTATGGGAATTCAGGCATAAACCCGACCGGTATTCATGGTGGATGGGAAATGTCCAACGTCTTCCTAATGGAAACTCTTTCATTAATTATGCCGATGCTTCCTTACCCAAAGCTACGGAAGTAACTCCAAATGGAACGGTAGTTTATGACGGAGATTTCACGACCCCTGCCAATTGTTACCGGGCCTTCCGTTTTGAATGGAAAGGGATTTTATTGCATCCTTACCTGATTGTCGAACCTTATTCCCATTATGTCAGACTGATATTTAATAAATTTGGAGATTCATCGGTTAAAGAATATAAAATTTATGCAGGTCTAACCCCTATCCCCACCAGATTGATGGGCACTACCAGCAAGACCTGGATCAACCTTCAAAACTTACAAAACCTCTCCACCTATTATTTCAGGGTGACTGCGGTTGACAGCCTTGGGATCGAAAGTGAATATTCAAATACGGTAAGTGCCTATGTGAAATTCATCCAACCCGGTACAAACCTGATATTGAATGGTAACTTCGCCTCAGGGACCAATTACTGGAATCTGGCGGTTGCCAACGGAGCAGTTGCCAATGGATTGATCGATAATCTGCAGCAATATAAATTCAATATTACTTCAGGAGGCTCTGGTACTCCAAGTGTTGAATTAACCCAGCAGAACCTTTGCCTGACAAACGGTAAGCAATTCCGATTTGAATTTGACGCCTATGCTGATGTTTCAAAGATCATTGAGCCCAAGATCACCCGAATAACTTCGCCCTTTACAAATTACTCCCAAATTGGGCCCATTTATATTACCAAAGTTAAGAAGCACTACCGGTACGATTTCAAAATGACCAGTTATACCGATAATAATGCACAGGCAGTATTCGATTGTGGTGGAACAAACGCGAGTGTTTATATCGATAATGTATCGTTAATCGAAATGCTTGCCGATACCACAAAGGCTCAGGCTTTTATAACCAAACCCAGCGCATACAGCCAGTTCAGCATCATTGATACCATTAAGATGGAAACTACCGCACTCTATTTCAAGGATAAGATTGACAGTGTGATCTTTTACGCGAATAATAAGAAGGTTGGGAAGTCTGTCCTACTGCCTTATCAATCTTCATTTACCAACCTGAACGAAGGAAATTATTCGATTTTCTCAAAAGTATATACGTCTGCCGGGAATGTCGTACCCACTGATACCATTTCTGTTACAGTATTGGGAGCTACCGTTCCGGTGACCCCCTTAAATAATCTGGTGGGATTGAATTATATGTATTACCAGGGAACCTGGGATATGATGCCGGATTTTAATCAGATCACTCCTTTGGATTCTGGCATAGTGACTAACGTAAGCACGACCAGAAGGAAACAAGATCAGTATTTTGCTTTTCAATATGACGGTTATATCAGGATAACAAAGCAAGGGCAATATACCTTCTACCTGAATTCTGACGACGGAAGTAATCTTTCGATCAACAATGTTCAGCTTATCAACAATGATGGTTTACACGCAAGTCAGGAAGTCAGCGGCAATATTCTTCTGCGCGAAGGTTATTATAAAATTGGGGTGAATTTCTTTCAGAAAGAAGGAGATCAGGTGTGTGAACTTCGATACGATGGCCCCGGAATAACCAAAATGCTTGTTCCAAACAACGTCCTGACCCATGATGACCGCTTCACTCCAATGAGGGCTGCAATGATCACGCCGGTAAATAACTCCACCTATTACCAGGGTGACACCATCCATTTCGAAACTTCAGTAAACGGTTCACCAGCGAAAATAAGCTCATTGGATTATGTTATTTCTGATGTTTCTGCCGGTTCTGTTTCAACGCTTCCATATACTTTCGATTGGATTGCAAACACCACAACAGGTATGAAACAGGTTTATTCCAAGGTAGTTTTAGGCAATAAGCAGTCATTTAATTCGCCAGGAATAAATATTACTATTCTCCCTAAAATAACGGGCATTGCATCAATCGGTAATTCCGGCTTATTTAAGCTCTTCCCCAACCCTGCATCAGATGAATTAAATATTCAGTATCTTTCAAATTATACTTTCAAGGGACGGTTAAGTATCTCTGATCTATATGGGAGGGAGATTCTCCATAAAAACATAGATCTTCAGTCAGGAGTCAATAATTTATATCTTGATGTCAGTCCTTTACCTGCTGGAGTTTATATAGGAAGTATCTTCAGTGAGAGCAATAAGAAACTTGCAATCAATAAATTTATAAAACAGTAATAGCTAATCAAAAAATAAATTCTAAATCAATACCATGAAAGTAATATTTACAAAAACGGTGCTTTTAAACGTTATCCTTTTGGCAGGATTCATCCAGTCAGCACGGTCACAAAGTCTGCCAGCCGATTTTCCGAAATTTACAACGCAGATCTATGGGAAAACTGCTCCGGGTAACCTGTTCTTTTGTACAACCCCAATTCTTGCCGGAACAGGTTATTATCTGATAATGGCCAATAACGACGGTACCGTTGCGAAGTATTACAAGACTCGTCATAATCAGCCTATTTACGATTTCAAGATTCAATGTGACGGACGTTTGTCATTCAATGAATTTATCCGTACTCACAGCTACACGGGTGGGGGTGATGCTACTTATCGGTTTCTAAGCAATGATTTTTCGCAGGAGACTGACAGTGTGAAAATGGGAAATGAATATCAGGCAGAGTCCCACGAATTTCAGGTTTTGCCAAACGGGCATATGATTTGCTTCTCCTATAGTGCGAACCACTTTAATCTGGCGGCTTTGCTTCCCGGAGCAAATCCAAATATAAAACTTTATGCACCTGTCATTCAGGAATTGGATACGGAAGGCAAGGTGGTTTTCCAGTGGAGATTCTGGAACCATTTCAAGGTGACAGATTTGAAAACAGGTGCAGATCTTATCACAAATACCAGGCTCCCCGCGCTCGATGGAGTACATACCAACTCCCTGATGATGGATAATGACGGAAACCTTGTTTTTTCATCGCTTGGGTTGGCTAACATTATTAAAATAAGCCGACAAACCGGCAAGGTGATATGGCAACTGGGCGGCAAATACAACATGTTCCATTTTACCAATGTCGATAGCATTACCGGGGTAAGCATGTGCTATGGTCACTTTTTCAGAAGGCTGCCCAACGGAAATGTGATATTCTATAACAATAACGTGGATGGCACGACTATCCCTTCAAAAGTTATTGAATGGAAACTCGATGAGGTTAAACTTACTGCAACCAAAGTATGGTCATACACTTCAAACAATATTCTGGGCTTCCATCTTGGAGATGCACAGCGTCTGCCCAATGGAAATACAATGATTGGGTGGGGAGATGATGGTTCGGCAGCAGGGCCGGCTTGTACCGAAGTTGACGCTTCGGGAAACAAGCTTTTTGAACTCAGCTTTACTGACAAATACATGTACAGCTACCGGATATATCGTATGGAATTTCCCGGTAACAATCCCAAAGCAGAACGAGAGGTTAACAGTCTGAATATAGGCTCATACAGTTTTATCCAGGGCGATACACTGAACACAGGGGTTCAGGTCGCGGTGAACAGCATGCAGGGCGATGGTTATAATTCGATGGATGTCTCAACCTATGATATTGCGCCGTTAAAACCATTGTTCCCGGGGAAAGCGCCAAGGGCATTACAAAATAAAATTATCATTCATAAAACAAGTATCTCCTCCTTATCAGGCTCAATCCTTTTTGATGCAAAGACTTTCGGAATCACAAATCCTGATCAGATTACTGTATATACCCGCAAATACCCCGATAAAATGGGATTATTCATTCCCGTTTCAACTTCGTATAACAGTTCAACCGGCAAGATTACTGCAAGCCTTTCAATGACTGCCGAAAGTGATCTTTTGGAACTCATCTTTACCTATCCTGATCTGGCTGAAGTTTTAGTAGCGCCAAAAACATTATCCCCCCTGAATGGTACATTCGCAGATAATAAAACACCTATTCGTCTGGAGTGGAATACCGATGGTTTTACCGGCGACTTTAACATTCAGATTGCAACCGATTCTACCTTTACCAGCCCGGTATTAGATAAGGACGGATTGCCAAGTTCGGTCTATTATTATAATGGGGCCACAACCAATCAAACTTATTACTGGCGGGTAAGGACCAACAACGATGCCGGTACCAGCGACTGGAGCAATAAAGGGATGTTTATTGCCGGGAAACCTCAGATTCAGCTGCTGTTTCCGACAGGCGATCAGGTATTATTAAATGTTCTTCCGGTTTTTATTTATTGGAAAGCCAATTTCAATGATAGTGTGGTTGTTAAACTCTATCACAACGATCAGTTGGTACAAACCCTGGGGACAGTTTATTCCGACGTTTCCTTCAAATGGACCATCCCTGCCAAAATGGATTCTTCCTGCGGTTATTACATCTCTGTTGAGCAACAGAATCATCCTGATGTCATTGGCAGAAGTACAAAAACCTTTTCAATCAAGAATGCAACCTGCACCAATTCTGTGGTTCCTTTCATAAATATCCTGACTCCCGTTGCCAACGAACAGTGGAAACAGGGTACAACCCACACTATTTCATGGGCCGATAATATCACCGGTGGATTACAGCTTACCCTCTATAAAGGTGGACAAATGATTAAGGATATTTCTTCAGCCACCGGCAATAGTCTTGACTTGAATGTTCCACTGATTTTACCGGCTGGAAATGACTATCAGATTAAAATTACCGACATACTCAATCCAATCTATTCAGCCTTTAGCGAGAATATTGAAATTACCGACAGTATTCAAACCGCAGCAATATCCTTAACCCGGGGCACTGGTGAATTTTCGGTGTATCCCAATCCGGTGAATGAGAATATAACTATTAATTTCTACCTCGATAATCCAACATCCGTCACTGTGGAGATATTCGATATCCTGGGTGTGAAAGTAGATTCCTGGGATCACCTGGAAGGAAAATCAGGCGCTCAAACCATCACTAAAAACATAGGTAATATTCCTTCAGGCGTTTACCTGGTTCGACTTAAAACAAACAACAAAACCCTGAGCAAAAGGGTTATCGTGAGGAAATAGAAAAGCGATTATAATCTCCGGGGTAATTGTCATTTCAGTTGACAACAGACCCGGGATAATGTAAATCTTGTGTCTCATCTGAAATGTCAATTTTAACACAAAGGAATGAAGCTACAAAGAGTTGAATTTTATAAACAAATATATTCAACGTCTTGTATTGCTTAGTGCTTTCGTGTCTTCGTGTTTAATGTCGGTTAGCGGGTTTTTAGAGTGGACTCCTGATTTGAGCCTGTCGAATCGCCACCCTTTTGCATCGCACCTTTCGGTTATTCGCGAGAGGTTCGAAAGGGTATCGGGAGGGTATCCCTTGGGTATGACTTTTCTATATCTGTACTATGATTGATCTATAACTGTACAAAAATTCGTATCTTTGTATAGATAGAGATCAATCATAGTTTAATCATTGAAACGGGATACACTCCCCAATACTAATTTAATACGAATGAATCATGGCACGAATGAAACGAAACATCGGTGAGCTGGTCTCAGGACGGATCGGAAACGTGGTATTTTATACGCGCAATGGTGTTAACTATGTGCGGGCAGCACCTGACCGGAAAAAAGATTCCTGGTCACCGCAGCAAATGTTGCACCGGCAGCGGTTTAGCAAGGCCAGCTACCTTTGGAGCCAGCTGAAAAAGACAAAAGTAGCTCCCATTTGGAATTTAGCTGCCGAGCGAATGAACGGGTATGCCTGCTTTATAAAAGCAAATATGCCAGCCTATGCGCTTGATGGCAGCATTATTGACCCCAAAATGTTGAAGATTTCGACGGGTAAACTGCATCTGCCTATGGATTTGGAAGCCTCAAGGGAGACAGCAGGAAGTTCTGTGATTGCGGTAAGCTGGAAGAATGACCCCAATATGATAGGCAAACGTCTGGATGATGAATTAATGGCTGTAAGCGTTAATGATGGATATTATTCGCTGTTATGCTCTACCGGCCTGCTGAGAAGCGCCCAAAACGGTACGTTTACCCTGCCTGTGAAGCCAGCCAATGCCACGCATGTTTACCTGTTCTTTGCTTCGCAAGATAAGATGGAATATACGGATAGCGTTTGTTTTGAGATTTAGGGGACATGTGACATGGGCATAGGGCATGAGGCAAGGGACATTGTGTTTGCAACACGTTTGAAGGAAGTTCAGCAATTTGACTAATACTTAAGCTTTGTTTGAAATTATATGTTTAGGTAAATGTAAACAACCAAAGATTTAGATTAATCTATGAATAAAAAGTACAATTCTAAACCAACTACAATTTGTGTATAACTAATTGGTAAAACTATCAAATTTTCTTCATTTACATATAAAAGGTTTGCTATCTTTATTAAATATTCTCAACTAATAAAATGAATAAAAAAGAAATTCCAGATAGTGCAATTGATATGGTCGCAAGGCATATTAACGAACGGAATAGTAAACCGTCAAGAATTTCTATTACAACAATTGAAGGCGAAAGTGAAACACCTCATTACTTTGAAATAGTTCCTTTTGACCAAATAGATAAAAGCAAATCAAAGTTCTTTGCCATTGATGGAAGTTATAACAGTCAGGAATTTTACAACGGATTGTCAATTGGAGTTTACAGAGCAGGCTATGTTTGTTATTTCGATGGTAAACAAGTTCGCCTGAATGATTTGGACGACCCAATTATTTTGGGAATGGCATATGATCCTGAAAGAATACTCATAACAAGTGACGAAAACAGAAATGAGATGTTTGATGAGTTACTTGAAATGAAGCCAGTCAAAAATTTTCTTTCGTTTCTTGGCGCGACTGATGAAACTGCTTTTGGATTCAGCAGAGATCTTATCTGTTCTTCACTTTCGAAACTTTTGAGTTTCTGTCAAGAAGTTTTAGAATGGGCTTTAGTATACGAAATATCAAATCTGCAAATTGTTGCTAAGGGAGATTTTATTTTGAGAGACGGAACACTTCGTTCAAACAACATCAAACAAGAATTTTTGGTGAAACTTGGGAAGCATATCCGGAATAACGGCATTCATCTTTTGGCAATTACAAAAAACTCTCCAATAAAACTTGAATTATCTTCTACCTTTAAAAAACTTGACGGTTATTTACAGGATGAATTGAAGCCGAAATATCCTTTTAATATACAAAATTCAAAGTGGCAAAAGCTGTGTTGCTGGTTAGAAGTTTCTGATGATGTCTTAATTTTTGCATATCCCGAAGCAGGTCAGAAAAAAGAATTTCAAGAAGGAAAAATTCAAAGCGTTTCCAAGACGAGTATGTTTGCTAAAAAGAGTTTGACTGGCGGAAGAGGTTTTGGTGTTTTCTTTGTAGCCAGACTTGATTATGTTGAAAAACTTCAAAATTATGATTGGGTTGTAGCTGACCTAAATATTTTTGACGTTATTCCGGATATTGAAAAAAACGGAAAGAAAAGAGACATTGACACAATTAAAAACATTTTCTTTGAACTTACTCGACTTACTCAAGAGCATTACATTTTAGGTTATCCATATCCACTTGTAGAAGCACATAATTTCGTTACACTCAAACAAGATTTCAAAGATGAAATAATTAAGAGAGTAAAATATGCTCTCTACAAAGATCAAAGAATGGATAATGTAGATATAGAAAATTTATTTCTTGACATTCACGATAGATTCTAAAAAATGGCAACAGAAAAACATGACTTCGGTGTCCTTTATGGACAGAAAACAACAGAGGATGCCCTGTTGATTTATTCATCCTATGAGGACAGCAAAGCAAGTCCCCAAACTGGTGACTTTATTGTTCTCACACCGAGAGATGAAGACGGCCCAAAATTCCTAGCAAGGGTTGAAGCCGAAGTATATGACGAAGACCCGATTTTTCGTTCACAGGATAAAACTTTAATTGCGGTCCACTATGCAAGAATTGCGGAGCGCGAACTTTCTGAAAGAGATAAACAAAAAATGTTTAGCTACACTTACAAAGTTAAAATCCTTGGGACATTTAAATCAGATGGAAAAGATTTTATTACGGCAGTTAGAAAACTCCCAACTGTTTCATATCATGCAAGACATTTAACCCCAAGAGAATTTGAAAATATCTTGAACAAAGCAAATGAAAACGGAGTTGCAATCGGCAAACTATGTATCGGAAATGATATTCAGCTTGATAAAAACGATATTCTTTTTGATATAGGTAAATTGAGGGATAGACGGACAATGATTTTTGCGCAATCAGGGTTTGGTAAGACTAACCTGATGAAAGTGTTAATTTACAATATGATTGCCGATAACAACTACGGCAAATTGATTTTTGATTTGAATGGAGAATACTTTTTGAGAGGAATAAAAACTTACGGATTAGGAGACATCAACGAAGATAAAATCAGAGAGAATCTTGTAGTTTACACCGACAAGAAAATTGACAAATATGCAAAAGAAAAGCGGTTCAAATTTGCTGGAAAAGTTAGAATTAATATGACCAAGCAACTTACAATTGGTGATATTTTAAATTTCAGTACAGGCTTTTCAGAAGTAATGAAATCATTTCTTCTATATCTTGATGATACTCAAGTTGAAGATTTTATTGCAAACATTAATGACTATGTTGCAGATCCCCAAAAATTACACAGTGCATTTCCTGACTTTTGGGATAACAAAAAAGAAGCAAGCAGTAGGAATACGGTAGCAGCAATCAGAAAACGCCTTGCATATTTAATTGATGAAAATAAAGGTTTACATAGTGGTACATCTACTATGATTGAAGATATTTTTAAATTCCTTAAGGAAGGTAAAACAGTAATCGTTGACCTTTCGCTGAACGACAATGCGGAAGCAAGTATTATCTCGACAATTATAGTGCGAAAATTATTTGAGAACAACAAAAGATATTTCACAGAGGATAAAAAAGAAAAAGTTATTGATGCTGTTCTGTGCATTGAAGAAGCACAAAATGTTTTGTCAGATGAATTTGTTAAGTCAAATGCAAATCCCTTTGTAAGAGTTGCTAAAGAAGGAAGAAAGTTTGGACTTGGAGTAATTGCAATTACACAGAGACCTTCTGCTATCTCCGAAGAAATTAGAACTCAAGCTGAAAATTTCTTCTCGTTTTATATGGGAAATTCGGATGATATCAGAGCATTAATAAAATCAAATGTGAATTATGACGGCGTAATTGCAAAGTTTATTCAAACAGAAACAATCCCCGGAAATCTTTACATGGTTTCGGCTAACCAATCTTTTGTTCTTCCGTTACGTGTGATGAATTTTGATAAGTTAGTTAAGAAAAAAGTTTATGATGATTCTAAATTCGAACAAATTTAATGACTGCATCAGCGCTCATATTACCAAATAACTATACAGAAAAGAAAATTACACTAACAAGTGTATTTAAACTTGCCAATGTAATTCCTCTTGAAGACCAAGTAATAATTAGCATCAGAAGGGATCTCGAAAGATTAAATTGGAAATTCAAACTTCCAACAAATAAAAATACTTATCCTACTTTACTTCCGCCTGATTTTTATGACAAGGATACAATTAGAAATTCAATGGCCTTCAAACGTGATGAAATAATAGCAAAACATAAAAAATGGATTGACAAGAATATTGAATATGCCAGGCTTAATCTTGCAAGGGGTACTGATGCTATAAACTCAAAAATTACTCCAATAATTGAAGTTTGCGAAACAGAAAAGCAACATCGCTTATTCAAAATACTTCGTTATTACTGGAGTTCTCCATACAGTGAATATGTAGGTAGAAGGATTAAACTTATCATTCGCGATGGAGCATTACCAAACAAACCTGTAATAGGAATTGCAGCATTAGGAAGTCCAATCATTCACATTCCAGAGAGAGATGATTTTATTGGTTGGAACAGAGAGACACGCACTAAAAACCTAATTTATACAATGGATGCTTATATTATAGGAGCACTCCCGCCATATAATTATTTATTAGGTGGAAAACTTATTTCTTATATACTTGCATCGAACGAGGTAAGAGAAATTTACAGGAAAAAGTACAAAGATCAAATTACATTGATAGAAAAGCGAAAAGCAAATAAGCTTGTCGGAATTTTTACAACCAGTTTATACGGCAACAGTTCGCAATATAATAGAATGAAATTTAAAAATGAATTACTTTACATACCTATTGGACAGACAAAAGGCTTTGGAACTTTGCATTTGAGCGAGGAGACTATTCAATTGATGATTAAATTTTTAAAAACAAAAGGAATTGAGGTTGGACATAAGTTTGGTGATGGACCGAGTTGGGTAATGCGAGTAATACGAAGTGCAGGAGACCTTTTAGGTTTTGACAGTGATTTTCTATTACGACATTCATTCAGACGAAATATTTATTTCATTCCATTAGCAAAAAATTATAAGGCATTTTTAAACGGAGAGACTAAGAAAATACAATTCAACGATTACTCTAAAAAAGAACTAGTAGACTTTTGGAAAACACGTTGGCTTGAAAATAGAAAAAAAAATATTGAAGTGATTACAAATGTTCTTGAATTTACCCCAAGCAATTTTGTTGTTTAGTCCTCCCAATAATTATAACTTAAACCTTACTTGCTATTAATTTATTATACGTAGGATTGGTTTCGGTTTCGGATGATTACCGCGTGATGATACATCCACGCCTAAGGGATCATTATCCTCTGGTTGGTATTCAGCAATTCAATGGTCAGGAGCTTAAACTTCCATTGGATTCGAGGTTTTATCCTTCGTTGGAGAAGTTGGGTGAGCACAGGAGAAGGTTTGCAATGTAAATGTCTGTAATGAAGATTAATAGATTAGATGGTATCAACTCTCAACTTTCAAATGGGTTATACTGGTAGTTTATTTTCAGATGCCATTTGCCGGGCCAATTTCAACAGCCCATTTACAGATAAGTCTTCATCTAACAACCTCCAATTAATACCATAGCCGGAAGGAGATATCTTATAATCTTTCAATTCCTCCATTGTTGCTTTGGATAACTTTTCGGAAATATCCTTCAATTTTAATTTGATTGTCTGGTTATCTGCAATTAAAATCATCCAATCCTCTTCAAATCTAATATCCAGACTATTATATGCTTTTTCCATATCAGTTTTTATTAAAGAATTTGTTCCACTCCAAAATAATATAATCCAGGTGTTCATATATTATCTTCTTTATCTCTCTTTTTGCTTGAGGAGTAAGGTTGTACTCTAAAGCAGAGGTTATTTCAAAATTCTCAATATCGATAAAGAATTTACATTCCATTTCACCTTTCTCTGCATGGATATGAATGGGTTCGTTATTTTCATTTGCCCAGAAATACAATCTCCAACCAGCTATAAGTAAAATTGTTGGCATTTTTATTTCAAAATTACAAAATAAAATACATATACTATTTTTCTTGTACCCTTTTATTGTTGTGCAGGTTGTCCGTGCATTTTGTGGCAGGGGCCCCAATGAATACTGTATTTGCAGGTAATGTCTCGCTTTTCATTAAAACAGAGAGGGGTTCAAGTACTGAACGGTCTTCCATCTTCGAGTCATACAAGACTACTGACATGCCTCCAACGCTACACTCTTTACCAATATCGACATACGACATTTTCATCACCCTGTCTTCAAATAGATGGGTTTGTAAGGTGCAATTATCATTGACTACCGAATAATCTCCCATTTTCACCAGATCAAATTCAGTAATCTGTGTTGTGTAAATACACACTTTATCTCCGATCTTGCAACCCAGCATTCGTAGCGGATATTTTATGAACGGGGTACCGGTCAACATATTCAGGAAGAACAATACCAGGAAGTTTTCATAGACTCCGGTCACCAGTTCGCTCCGCCATACATAGCTACTCCACAAGGGCTGATTGGCTGGTTTATAGCGTCCGATGATCACCCATTTAAACAGGACCATTACAAGTATTCCCAATATACCTGCGGCTAAATACATTATTGGAAAGAGGAGGAGCAACTCCCACAAATCCTTTTCAACCTGAAGGTACGAGGTGACATTGGTGATGAGGGAGGCAAAAGTGATAAATAAAATAGCAGGGAGAGTAACCCTGAAAAACTCGATACAATAACGCAGGATGAATAATTTTCGTGTAGGTTTATAGGTTCTCTCGGCAGAAAAATCATGGTTTATATCTCTTTTGGGCAGATATACGGCCGGCGAACCAAACCAGGATGTTCCATCCTTCACCGGCAGATCCTTCTCGCTAACCTTCGATAAAACGCCTACCAGAACATCATTTCCCAAACGGGTATTTGGACTAATTACTGCGCTGTTTCCAACAAAAGTACGGTTGCCGATATATGTTCTTGCGATGTGTATATAGCCATTCCGAACAACTGACGCCCCGATAGAAACAGAGTCAGCCAGGAAACATTCATCGCCGGTAACCAAAAGGTCGGGGGAGATAAATTCGACAGTTGAAATTTCTACCCGTTTACCCATCTTCACCCCCAGCATTCGAAACCAGATCTGTAGATACAGGGTAGTGTACAAGGTGCCAAGAACCTGAAGACTGAGCTTCATCAGTTGATCGAAAAACCATTTCCTGTGATAGAAGCTACTATTCACACGATAGTTTCCTTCCTTGATATTTCCAAGCAATAACCATTTGAGGATTACAATCAATACGGCTAAAATCACGACAAAAAGGATACCTACCAGTATGATAAGGGGAATCAACTCGGTCCATGTTTCGGATTGATAATCGACTTGTGCAATCAACATCATCCCAGGAAAATATGCAACCATTGTAATCAGGGGAATCAGAAATACGGTCACCATGTAGGACAAGGTGTTGCGGGTTGACCATAGCGGGGTCCTTTCCTGTTTTGGATTCATTCCCATCTTAATGGCAGGTGAACCACCCCAGTTCTCATCCTTTGCAATTGTACTCCCTTCGGATAGAAGGGTCAGATCGTCGATTGAGGAGTTTTTCTCCATCCTGGTATTGTGTGCCAGACAGCAACGTGTAGCCACAAAGCAATCATCCTCAATTTCGATCAGACCTATCTGCAGATAGCCATCAGAGATAGTAAACCCTTTAAGATGTGAATCGGTACAGATACTTACATTATCACCAATCCTGAAAAGATCAAAAGCCGAAATGGCGGATGTATTGATATAACAGTCTTTGCCCACCTTCGCCCCAAGGAGTCTTAAAAACACATTCATAATGGGGGTGCCCGTAAAATAGGAGATCGGTGAGATATTTACCAGCTTATCGGCCAGCCAAAAGCGGAAATAATAACTTCCCCAAAGTTTATATTTGCCGGGCTTTATCCTTCCGATAGAGAGCCATTTCAAAGCTATCGCTAAAAAAGTAATCGCCGGCAGCGTTATAAAATAAGAAGTGAGCATCATTAAGAGGGAGTCGATCACAGTATAATCTGCCTGAAAAAAGTAGGAATAGACAAAGAAGGGTCCTAACCATTCAATTCCAAAGATAAGGGCAATAAACAGCATCGAAACGCCCTGAAAAAACGAACAGGTATAATAGCTCAAGGCCGATGGGGTATGTATGTCGCGTTCATTATTGGTTTTCGTTTCAGAAGTAGGACGCTTTTTCTCCAACTCCTGTGCAAGGTCAGAAAGGATCCTGTATTGATAGAAATCGCGTACTGAAAGTTGTTCAAACATCGGATTCTTTCGCATATCCGAAGCGATAAGTGCCGCAAGAAGTGAGTGCCCCCCTAAATCGTCAAAGAAGTTGTCGTTCATCGAGATATCAGAACGATGTATGTGTGAAGCAATTATCCTTACCAGTTCTTTTTCCAGGTCAGTTTTGGGAGATATAAATTCTTTTTTTAAGGAAACAAATAGCGGCACGACTGGAGGAGGAAGTTTGGCCCTGTCTATTTTCTGGCTTTGAGTCATTGGAAGTGAGGGAAGTACATCCAGGGTCGATGGAATCATATAGTAGGGCAGTCGGCTACGCAAAAGAGAAGCAATTTGCTCCCGGTCAATTTCTTTGTTTTTATCAGCAACGATATAGGCGGCTAGTTGCTGCGAGGCTGAATCTAAAGAAACTGCAACAGCCTGTACAGAACTGCATTGCAGAATTAGCTCTTCAATTTCGGCAAGTTCTACCCTGAATCCGCGTATTTTTACCTGTGCATCCTTCCGCCCAATGTAGATAATATTACCATTTGGAGAATATTTGGCAATATCACCTGTGTGGTAATACTGTTCCATTTTACCGGTGAACTTGTCAGTCTTCACAAACTTCTGAGCCGTCAGATCATCATGATTAAGATACCCCCTTGCAATGCTTTCACCTCCAATCAGAATCTCTCCCTCTTCATCCGCTTCAACAGCTTCAAAACTATCGTTTACGATCAGAACATCATAGCCAGGGAGGGCCTTCCCAATAGTCACAACATCGGTAGCATTCAGTAGCGACCAGGTGGCAATGACGGTCGCTTCCGTGGGGCCATATGTATTGTAGACGAGACGCCCTGGCTTGCACCATCTTCGTGCCAGATCGGTAGTGCACACCTCTCCCCCGAAGATTAGTATTTTAAGATCAGGGATGTCCTCCTTTACCATCGACAAAAGGGTAGGGGCACAGGAAAGAAAAGTAATGTTCAGTTTGCTTAATATAGCTCCAAATTGATCACCCGATCGCATAATATCAAAGGTCCCGATAACAATCGTTGCCCCAACAGAAAGCGGCACCCATATCTCCTCCACAGAGGCATCAAACGAGACGGAGAACCCCTGCAATGCACGGAAAGAAGAATCTATCGGATAAATATTCTGTGCGCCCTTAATATAGTTTACAGCATTACGGTGTTCCAGCATTACGCCTTTGGGTTTGCCCGTGGTGCCTGAAGTATAAATAATATAGCACAGATCGTTTGGGGTACGGTTATTCACAACCGGCTTGTCAGATGAATATTCCCCCAGGTTATGTAGCTGTAAATCGATATTAAACAGTGGCAGAGCATTCAGATGAGGTTCCAGTCGTTTAAGGATCTCATCCGCAGTAATCAAAAGAATGGCTTTTGAATCCTCCATAATGAAATTAACCCTCTCGGCAGGAATCTCCGAATCGAGTGGAATATATGCCCCTCCGGCTTTCAATACACCCAGCATCACGATAATTACCTCAGCGCAACGGGGTAATAGGATGACTACTTTCTGTTCGGGGCCAATACCCTGACTGATAAAGTAGTTTGCCAATCGGTTTGCTGTTGCGTCTACTTCGGAATAGGTATATTTCTTTTCTCCCTCTTCGAGAGCAATAGCTTGAGGTAGTAATCCTGCAGATTGTTCAAAATAGTGATCCAAATACATAATCAATAAATTTCATTCTGTTTAAACGAAAAAGGCCATGTTATATTGGGTTGAGTTAACGTATAGGATAAATGACAAATGGAATCATATAATTTAGTTTTTTCAGAAATCCAATTTAAATGAATTCGTTAGTACTTAGATCTGACGACATAAGTTATTAATTTATTGCTATTTATACGAATTTACTTCCCATTAAACCTCAATAAGTCAGTCTTTCCTTAAAACCTGGTGAGCTTTGCATAAACAAAAAACACCTGCAAAATAAATTGCAGGTGTTTAATTATCAAGTTGTCCTGTCAGGTTTCGAACCTGAACTCTTCTGATCCAGAATCAGACGTGTTGCCAATTACACCACAGGACAATTTTAAGCTTTGCAATCGGTGGATTTGCCGTAACAGATCCTTTAAATCAGTTGACCTGCCAAGGCTCGAACTTGGACTCTACTGAACCAAAATCAGTTGTGTTGCCAATTACACCACAGGTCAATCCTTAGTTGTCTTTTCTTTAAAGACGGTGCAAAAATATAAAAATTATTTTTTCAGGGCCTGTTTTCAGGGTAATTTTTCTCCTTTGGGATAATGTTTATTTGATCTTCTGAAATAAAGAGAAGGTTCAACCTCCTTGTGCTTTGCTGTTCAGCGACTTGTTGATTGAAGAAGTTTCGAAAGGAACGGTTTTAACTTCATATCCTGAAATTTAACATCAGAAGAATGTTATTTTCTCTTGATTTTTCTTCATAAGCTGGGAGATTTGTCTTATACAATCCCAGACGGTTTCTATTGTTTCTTTATGCGCAAGTCAGATTGACCTGAGGCCTAATGCTCAGGACTCCTGAAGCTTCTTCAACAATTTACGACCCCTGGAGGTGAGACCTGCCGAACCATGATATTCAATTTCATGTTCGATCCAGTCCATCAGTTCACCTTTAAAGTCGGGTTCTTTCTGGGCAATGTTGAATAAGATCTGCATGGCATGAACACGAACCGCAATGGGTTCAGCAGCATTTGAAAACACTTCGCCGCAATAATTCATTAATAAGGCTATTTGGTCTTCAGGGATGTCGTGAAGGCTGATGAGCTTCAAGAGATTGTCGTTTCTTGCCTGAATTAGCTGTTTTAAGGGCAAAATTGATCATGGCAGGCAAATAGGGCACAATCAGATCGGGATGCTTCTCGTGGACCTTATCTGCAAGCCATGCCGCACGCCAGGATGAGTCAGGACCATCAGTCAGGGCCAAGTTCATCAAAGTTTCAATCCCTTCTGGATGAATGGAAAAATGATTGGCGATCAGTGGTGCATTTTCTCCTGATTGAAGCAGGTCGAACAATTCATTTTCGGTCATGTCGTCAAATTAACAAGTGCAACCATATTATAATTCAGGCGTAGTAAAGATAACTCATGTTTGGCATTTCTGAAACAATTAATGTTTTGCATTTGCAGAAAAGCATCTTTTTTGCTGCATTACAGGATAAATTCGGATAAGAAGAAATCGGATGATAGAAGTTTGTTGTGCCCTGATTGTGAAAGATTATAAACTGCTGGCAGTTCAACGTGGACCGGAGAGTAGTCATCCCTGGCTATGGGAATTCCCCGGGGGTAAAATTCAATCCGGTGAAACGCCTGAGCAATGCATTATCCGTGAGATTGAAGAAGAGTTGAAAGTCGGGATTGAAATCATTCAATCGATGAGGACTGTCGATTTTGACTATGGCAACAAACAAATACGGTTGATCCCATTTGTTTGCAGGATTAGTTCAGGAGAAATCAGGCTGACAGAGCATATTGATCAGCAATGGTTTGGATTTGATGCCTGGGAAATGATTGATTGGTCGGGTGCTGATCACGAACTGATTGTCAGAAACAGAAAAAGCATCGAATTGCTGATGCTTAAAGAGTGAATGAGTGGCTTATTCCTAAAATACGATTTGGCAAAATAACCTTGTTTATCTTACCAGATGAGGGAATATAAGGGCGAAAGCTACAAATACTGCCGTCCAGCTCAGGATGGACAATACCATGTAGGGCATTGCAAATTTGTGTTTCGAGTAATATTTATTCAGCAAAAAAGCACCGATAGGAATACTCAGCAATATGGGTGAGAGAATTACAATTCCAGGCAAGCCAAATTTGGAACGAAAACGTACGATAAACCTGTTACGTCTGGAAAAGATCCGTTCACCAGTGACTCCTTTGCGCCATGTAACTAACTGCCGGTATTTCAAACGGATGGAAAGGGGAACATGTCTGCGCAGGAAAGTTTTTACATGATGAAAACGTTTAATGGCGTAGCCGCTAAAATGGTAGAAAAAGAAGAACCCAACAAGTCCGCCTAAAGTAACTGAGATTAAAGTTTGTTCGAAATTTAATCCTATGATTAATGCATAGGGAAAGGTAATAACATATTTTACTGAAGCCAACAAAAATACCTGAATGATTTTTAATATCGCAATCATAACACCTCCATCTAGTAAATTTCCGATATAGACTTGTAAATGTCGTAAAAATGTTAATAAAAACAAGCTATTTGTGACCTTATTTTAACTTTATTAAGAAATTTTAAGGTTTTGGATTCAGTAATTTGGCTTAAAATAGGGCATAATCCTTTACCAGTGGCAGGTTGCAGACTATGTTCAGCTATACTTTTTTGCCAGCACTATTGCTGCAATTAATCCCAAAATTATCAGATACGAGTATATACTAGCAAAATTAAAGGTCCATCCCATCATTTTATTGTACTTTGGAACCAAAACCCGCTTGTCCTTCGGATTAAAATAGAAGATTCCCAACCGGTAGTTGGAAGGATCTGTTCTCATCCGGTCGTTTTCGTATTCGTCAAGATTGTTTTTCATTGGTGTAAATGTTATAGGATTAATACAGTTGATTGTTAGTGGTTGTAATTAGTTGTTATCGTTGTAATTGTTCGCTTACCGACAATTGAATGACAACAATGATAACAATGACAACTAGATTCCCGGGATATTAATCCCCTTTATTTTACGGTAAAGGTCGAGTGCATACAGGTCGGTCATCCCTGAGACAAAATCAACCACCGCCTGTACTTTCTCATAGGTAGTGGCATGCTCACCCATGTACTGATCGGGTACAAGCATCAGCATCTTTCTCGAAATTCCTTCATTCGGGTTAAGCATGGCTTCTGTAAAGACTTCCAGCAGTGTCCCGATGATCTGGTAGCCAGAGATTTCTATTTCGACCACCGAACGATCGTTGTAAATATTTTTTACACTGACATTCTTAATTATTCTGATTGCTTCCATCGAAACAGGCTGGATGTGATCGATCAATGGTTTCTGAAAGCATCCTGATAAGATTTCTTCCTGTTTCTCCCAAAACACATCCACGCATTGCTTCACCAATTTGCCGATAACACTGGCACGTAAATAGGCAATCTGTTCATTGGGATCCGAGACCAGGTTGAGGGTATCATTTAAACGGCTGATTTGTCGGATTTCAGTCTGTGGATCGAAAAATCCCAACAACAGAGAGCGGGTTTTCTCGAAACTGTGAATCTTGAGCTTGTGTGCGTCTTCCAGGTCCATCAACTGGTAACAGATGTCATCGGCAGCCTCTACCAGAAAAACGAGGGGATGACGGTTGTATTTGGTCGGATTATCACTTACCGGAGTAATTCCCAGTTCAGTGGCGATACGTGCGTAAAGACTCTTCTCAGACTGGAAAAAGCCGAACTTAGGTTTATCTGTGAGCATCGATTCATAGGGATACTTGACAATGGATGCCAGCGTGGAATAGGTCAGTGCAAAACCTCCTTCACGGCGGCCGTTAAACTGATGGCTTAACAAACGAAAGGCATTGGCGTTTCCATCAAACTGGGTAAAGTCCCTCCATTCCGCATCCGAGAGTTCATTCTTTAGACGGGGTTCTGAACTTTTCTTGAAGAACTGAGCAATGGCATCTTCGCCTGAATGCCCGAAGGGTGGATTTCCCATATCGTGAGCCAGGCATGCCGCTGAAACCACTGAACCGATTTCCTGGAATAAGGGATTCTCCACAACCATCTTTTCACTTTCTGCCTTCTCGAAGAACATACTTCCAAGTGAGCGTCCCACACTGGCTACCTCCAGACTGTGGGTTAAACGGTTGTGTACAAATACGCTCCCGGGCAGGGGAAACACCTGAGTTTTATTCTGCATTCTTCGGAAAGGCGATGAAAAGATAATACGGTCATAGTCACGCTGAAACTGTGTACGGCTGTGTTTGTTCTCGTTTGATACAAGGTCTTCCTGACCCAGGCGGGTAGTGGATATGATCTGATTCCAGTTCATTTGGATTAATGTTTTGGACAAAAATAGTATGTTTTGCCTGAAATGGTTAAAAAGTTTGTGTGCGGTAGTTGTTCATCTCCTTATCGGCTTTCTTAGCATTGGGATATACATGATCGAGCAGCAGCCAGAACTTATCGCCATGATTTTTGACCACCGTATGGGCCAGTTCATGCAAAAGCACATAATCAATCAGGTGTTCAGGTACACGCATCAGGTGAAGATTAAGGTTGATGTTGTTGCTCGACGAACAGCTTCCCCAGCGGGTTCTTGTATTTTTTATACTGATATTCTCGTATTTAAAGCCATGTTTTTCGGCAAGTTCTTTCATTCGCTTCGGAAGGTATATTTTAGCTTCCCAGCGCATGACATCAATCAGCGTCTTCTTGATGAATTCCTGAACTTTTGGCTGTTCGTGGTTCACCTTTTCAGGAATGAAGATCTGAATCACACCATTACCTACCCTGTTGTAAACCTTGTCAGTATTGCCCTTGGTGATGGCTAACTGGTGGAAGCGGGTTTTAAAACAACTTTCAGGAGCAAATAAAGTTAAACCCGACTTTACCTTGGCTTGATGCTTAAGAATCCAATCCGTCTTGGATTCTACAAATCGAATGGCATCGCGATATAGAATTGCTGGTGGCATTGAAACCACAATCTCTCCGTCAGATTTCACACTCAGGCGAATCCTTCTTGAACGTTCGTTAATGGTGAACGAAACCTGCCCGACTTCTTCTATATCGATGTATTTTGTTGCCATTCAGTCCTGCGGAATAATTTGCTAAAGTAATCATTCAGAAAAGACAATCTCTATTCTAACCAATAAACGATTTCATAAATTAGAAGATTATCATCCCACTCGTAATAGCCTTTTCTTCGTGTGATTGGGACAAGTGAAGGTGCGTTGACAGATTATAAGAATGATGATTGCAATCAAAATAAGTCTGAATGAGTGCCGGTGCGTATCAATTTGATAAGCTTAATCGTTTTATCTTTTGAATAGATTAATAACCAATCTGGGGAGATATGGCATTCATTTAATCCTTTATAAAATCCTGTCAAAATATGGTTATAATATTGTTTGGGTAATTTATTTCCTGTAATCAGAATATGTATTACCTGATTTAACTTTTGCTCATCGAAATTACGTTTTCTGACAAGCTTCAGGTCTCGTAAATACTGATTGGTAAATTCTAAAGAATACACAGCTACATGACTTTTTGAAGATAATCATCAAAATCGATACATTTAATAGTTTTCCCTTCCTCCGCTTCCAGAATTGCTTTTATTGTTTCATTGTTAGGAATATTTAAAGTTTCCTTTTTGTCATCGACGATTTTCCCAATTCCCATCTCCCGGATCAGATCGAGGATTATACGTCCCTTTTTTGTTTTCTCATTGATAACTATAGTTGTCATATGCTGTGATATTTCTGGTAAAGGTATAAAAAAGTGCTCATTTATCAGCGGTTTATCTGTTTCAAGTGTGTTTTTTTATTCCGATTTCTTTATCTTTAGCCTTCAAATTAGTTCATGCCAAAGTCTGACGTAATGATTCAGAAATGAACTCATTGACTCCGGATACTATCACTCTATCCATTCAGAAATTCTTCAGGGAAACAATTGACCGGCTTTCGACCTATACGGAAGGGTTCCGGGTAGGGATTGCTTGGGTATCCCTTTTCAATGATTAATCTATGATTGATTTGCAACTGTACAAAGATCCATATTTTAGTACTTTTGCAGATCAGTCATAGTACAGATATAGACAAGGGGTACCCTCTCCATACCCTCTCCATACGAACCCTGTGTACAGCAACATTTCTTCAATCAAGCACTTTAACTGATCGAATCTTCGGAAAACGAACATGATGAAGGGGAACAAGAACAAAAATATTCATCCAGCAAGAAATATCTTTTTTAAAGCAATTTTCATGAAGAAATCCAGAAGAATACCTGATGCATAAACAAATTTCCTATCTTTAAACTTTCTTATTTGTCATTATTACAATAAGAGAAAACTTGTTTTTATACCCTGAACCCTAAACCAAATTCATAATGAAGAACAAAATCCTAGTTTGCGTTGCATTTATACTATTCCTTAGTACTTCATTAAGGCTGAACGCACAATCGCTTAAGATCAACGACAATGAGTATTTCGAGAAGCCTGGGCTAAATGTGATGGTCTTCTTTGACATATATCCCGAAGGACACCAGGGAGCAGTCGGCATCATTCAAAACGGGACAAGGGTAGGGACAAACGGCGATTTGCGCCTTGAGCCAACACCCGGACAATGGCAGCCAATCCCGAAGGTTGGCAAACGAACGGTTGATCGGGCTAAAAATGAGATCAGCGTAAAATGTACTTTCCCCGATTCAAGCATTAACCGTAAAGGCTTTAACCCAGTTGAGTATCCCGATCTGTATTTTACTTATCATGTAAAGGTTGTAGGCGAAGGAAATAAATTCCGTATACTGGTCGATCTCGATAAGCCGCTTCCCGCAGGATGGGAAAAGAAAGTAGGCTTCAACTTCGAATTGTTTCCTGGTTTGTTATTTGGAAAGAGCTGGTATTTGGATCAGCAATCGGGCATCTTTCCGCTTCAGGCTAATGGCCCGATGGAAAAAGATGTTGATGGGAAATGGCAGGCTTTCCCGATGGCTACGGGTCATAAGCTTACCCTAGCCCCAGAAACTGCTGCACAAACCATGATCATCGAAAGTAAGGGTCAGCCGCTTCAATTACTCGACGGCCGTTTCTACCATAACAATGGCTGGTTTGTAGTTCGTTCGCTGGTTACTCCGGGAAAAACAACCGAAGCCATCGAGTGGGTGGTGGATTGCAACGTGCTGCCTGATTTTCAGTCGAAACCAATCGTGCATGTCAGCCAGATAGGATATCATCCCGACCAGCAGAAGATTGCCGTGATAGAGGTCGATAAAAATACCCCGACAGTCGAAAAGGTAAGTCTCTACCGCATTTCGGAAGATGGCGGATTAAAGGAAATCAAAACCGTCGTACCAAAGGAATGGGGTAAATTCCTTCGCTTCAAATATTACCAGTTTGATTTCTCTGATGTGAAAGTCCCGGGAATCTATCAGATCAAATATGCTGGGAATACGACGGAACCATTCCGCATAAGCACCACTATTTATGATCGCAATGTATGGCAGCCGGTTGTCGAATATTTCCTTCCGGTACAGATGTGCCACATGCGTGTGAACGAAGGATACCGCGTTTGGCACGGCCTCTGCCATATGGACGATGCACTGATGGCACCTATTGACAGCAACCATTTTGACGGTTACAAACAAGGTCATTCTACACTTACAAAGTATAAACCGCTGGAACAGGTTCCAGGGCTGAACAGGGGTGGCTGGCACGATGCCGGTGATTACGATTTACGTGTGGAGTCACAGTCTGGTGAAGTCTGGATTCTATCTCAGGCCTATGAACAGTTTCACCCGGATTGGGATGAAACTACAATTGACCAGAAAGAGCATCTGGTTGAGATTCATCGTCCTGACGGCAAAAACGACTTGCTACAACAGATAGAACATGGAACGATCAGTATTCTGGCCGGATATCAAAGCATGGGCCGCCTGTACAGGGGAATCATCGAGAATAGTCTGCGTCAGTATGTGCATCTGGGTGATGCTGAAACCATCACCGATGGACGGAAATACAATCCAGCTTTAAAGAAGGATGAAGTGAATGCTCACGAGTCAGGCGTATTGGATGACCGATTGGTATTTACCGAAGAAAACCCGGGACGTGAGCTTGAGGTGGCCAAAGGACTTGCAACCGGGGCACGTGTATTAAAAGGATTTAACGACACCCTGGCCATACAGTCAATCAGTACCGCCGAGGCTTTGTATTCGGGAGTTGATCCGAATAATCAACGGCTGGCAGGGTCGAAAATCACTGCTGCCATTGAGCTGCTGATCACTACAGGCAACTCAAAATATCAGGCAGATATTCTCAAATTCACTCAGCCTGAACTTTTGAGAAGACCTGAGATCATAGGTTCACTGGGAAGGGTTTTGAAGCGAATCAACGATCCAAAGCTCACTGCAATGGTACAGTTGGCTGCTAAAAATTACAAAGCTGAAGTTGATAAAGTGCAGACTGAAAATCCATTCGGAGTACCCTATCATCCTCAAATATGGGGAGATGGCTGGACGATTCAGGGTTTTGGAGTGAATCAGTATTTCCTTCAAAAAGGATTCCCGGAGATTTTTGATTCCAAATATATGCTGAGTGCACTTAACTTTGTATTGGGAAATCATCCCGGCGAAAACACTTCATCGTTTGTATCAGGAGTAGGTTCGCGATCAGTAACACAGGCTTATGGTGCTAATCGTGCTGACCGTTCGTTTATTCCCGGAGGTTCAGTTTCAGGAACAGGTATCATTCGGCCAGACTTCCCTGAATTGAAGGAGTGGCCTTACTTCTGGCAGCAAACCGAATATGTGTTGGGTGGAGGATCATCTAATTTTATGTTTTTAGTACTGGCGGCTAAAGATGTGTTGAAAGAGAAAGAGAAAGGCTCTATGACGGATACTGTGGGTAATCAAATCTGAGTTTAGATGTTAAGAAGAAAATCATGTTAATGAAGTTTTCAATATTTCTATACCCTCTTGC
>Ga0118677_10001637_pt1 | contig 46829 bp, 31 predicted proteins | sample AliMusrvi5mmetaG_FD_86154 | JGI IMG/M metagenome (GOLD analysis project Ga0118677, IMG submission 86154) | reverse complement strand
TTGACTGTCTAATCTGGAGTTATTAACGTTGATAGTGGGTTCTAAAATGTCGCTCACGCCCCATCCCGCTTGTAAGATTGCCTGCAAATATACTGAACTCATACCACGCTATTGCGGTATTCAAACATTTTGCTGAGATATTTTTATTTTTATTTTTGCAGGGAATATCAGGGATGTTTCAAAAACCTGGGCAGTCTGGTTTTGGTTTCGGGCTGCCCACACTACTGATCACTTATTTTCTTAATCACAACAATGGAGGCATCATCGTGGAGTATTCCGTTTGCGAAGTATGTTGCATCTTCCAGAATAGCAGTAGCAATCTGTTCGGTGGAAGAAGTTGCATTTGTAGATAAGCAGCGTATGATTCCTTCTGCTCCAAATAGATCAGAGCTCCTATCAATGCTGGCTTCTGATATGCCATCTGTTACCATAACCAATACATCATTCTCTTGGAAGTCAATGTGGACTTCAGAGTAGATTTGCTTTCTCATACCATAGAACATCGGACCACACAACTCCAGAGGTTCGATATTGCCATTGGAATAACGCATCAGAGGTGGCTCGTGACCTGCATTGGAATACGTAAGAGTATGATTGCGTGTATCCAATACGGCATAGAATGCAGTCAGCATATCACTTTCCATAGCAATATCTTTGCAAAGTGCATCATTAACAAGTGCCATAACTTTAGCAGGACTATCATACAAAAAAGCGTAGCTTCTTATCATATTCCTTGCTGCTGTTATGCGCAAAGCTGCAGGCAACCCCTTGCCAATTATATCGCCAATAGTGATGCCAATATTACCATCGTCAAGTTCGAAAATGTCATAAAAGTCCCCACACACATCTGCCTCCTGCAAAGCAGGCTGATACTTGGTGGCTATCTCATAACATTCCGGCAATGTTGGTATACAACGGGGCATCGCTGTCTGTTGAAATATTTCAGATATATGACGATCCCGCTCCGCAATATGAGCAAGTGCTTGCTGCGCCTCTTTACGATCAGTTATGTCGTGGATAATGGAATATAGAAATGATTTTCCAGATATGTCAATCCTGTTGCTGAATACCTCTACATCCCGGATGGAGCCGTCAGCTATCCTGTGTCGAAATTCGAAGCTAATCTGCGCATGCGATTTGGCTTTCTCAAGTTCAACATTTAATATTTCAGATGGCAGAGTGTTGATCTGCTGAATGCGCATCTGTTTGAGTTGTTCAACTGACCACCCATAAAACTTCGCTGCTGCCTCATTAGCATCTATGATATCCCCTGTATCCGGATCAATGACCAGCTTGATCGCACTGTGGCGTTCAAACATACGTCTGAACCGTTCTTCACTTTCCGTCAGCGCAATTTCAGCCTGCTTGCGTTCGGCTATATCCACTTGCAGTTGTGAATTAGTCTGCTGCAACTCAGTTGTCCGCTCTATTACACGGTTTTCCAGTTCATCGCGATCTTGTTGTAACGCCGCCTCAGCCTGCTTGCGCTCGGTAATATTATGAACGATGTGCAGCGCTCCTACTATCTTGTTTTCACGGCCTCGAATGGGACTGAAATGGAGTTCATACCAGTGGCGCTCCAAGAATGTGTCCCCAAACTGCTGGGTAACAATAAAATCCTCACCCGAAAGGGCACGTTTCCAATACTCCATAGCATTGGCTATGTCATCTGGCAGGTGTGCAATTGCTTTAGGCAGCGAGTCACCAGCCTTGAGATCTACTCCGAATATCCTTTGGAACTCATCGTGGAATGAGTTGTTAAAGAGTATATACCTGTAATCGGTATCCATTATAGCGATGATGTCTCGGGAACTTTCAATGATACAACGGGTGTTCTCGATGATGCTGTCTAATCGCAACTCCTGCTCTTGCAGAGTCCCTGCCTGCATATTTACGCGGTTTTGTAGTTTATCGTGCTTTTTTTGTAACGTAATCTCCTCCTGCTTTTGCACTGTGATGTCTGTTACCGCAATGAGACAATCTTCGCTATCTTCGGCAAATGCAGCCTTTATCTGCACACTGATATTGGAACCATCCTCAATCAGCAGAACTATCCCACATGCCTCCTTTGTCCTGAGCTCAAACACTCTTTTAAGAAATATGTTGAATACTGGCAGGGTATCGGAGGAAACGAATGCCCCGAAGTGGCGGTTCAGAAGACTAGAACGCTCAACTCCGAGTAAACTTATTCCGGATAAGTTCACATTCCGAATAAAACTATCTCGGTCAATGGTGAAATAACCCACCGGCGCAAAATTATAGAGGTCGGTATACTGCTCCAGACTTGCCACCGCTTCTGTCTGTGCCTTCTGGAGTTGTTCATTCTGCATCTCCAACTCAATCTGGTGGACTTGCAGTTCATGATTTAACCGCAGCACATCCGCTTCAGCAGTGGATGGATGAACTTCCAATCCTCTTGCATACAGTAGTTCTTCTGCTTTGCGTCGAAGTTCAGATACGTCTTTGGATGTGGCATTATGCTTTTTCAAAGTGTGCCTCCACAAGGTGCACCGGATGGATTGAGTTCAACGATATGTTAGAAATGAATAATAATACAATACACAATAGCACCCAATACATAAGTATATTTAGCAACTTTCAATCAAAAATCAGCAATCTCATCCCACGTATCAGGGAAGTTGTCCAAAGACATAGCAGGCTTGGATGAGTTCAAGTTTACAGATAGTACAACGGTCGTGCCTTTGAGACCTGTACACAACATAATGTTGTCTGTTGCATCCATCATTATTGTATATCCCATTCCCATAGAGACCTTGGATGAGAATCCTCTGCGAAGTGTAGCACCTGGCAACAGCATTGTTGATATGCCCTGACCAGTGTCGGATATGGCCACCCAAATTGACTCAACACCGACACCTGCGTGCACCTGGCACCTATCCGCGTGTATTATTGCATTAGTGATAGCCTCGCCAACAGCCGATTCGAACAATCCAAGTCTATCTACAACGAGTCCACACGATATGCAGAAATCCACTATTTTACTTCTGGCAGTAGCGCAATCTGCTGGAGAGTCAACATTCAATATTAATCCTGCAGGATCCAAATAGTCTTTAACTTCTTCTAACGATACTAAATCCAACTTGCCCTGGGTTACACTATTTATGGTGTCACGGTAGAACTGGCGTTTTTCTTCTTCTACCCGTTTGCGTTCTTCCAGCATTTTTGCCAATGTTATGTTACCGTGACTGAGTGAAGTGATCATACCAGCGAGTGTGATGTAGAACTCAAACGCAGCATTTATCGTCTCTCTGTCCCAAACAGGGACTCGTCTGACTGCCGCCATATATTCTTCTTCGTCAAACCCGTATTTCGCAGCCTGGGCGAGAAAAACGCTGTCATTGGGCTTTTCACCTTCGAAGAAGAACTGGCCGGTGAATAGATTTCCTATATGCTGTCCTCCAACAATCAGAGGAGTTACACAATCCCACAGATTGTTCTTGCACAGATAGGTCCTGAATGTTCCCGGCTCCACATCTTTACTCAGCATTGTATCGCATTCGATGCAATTGTTGAGGGTTTCAGGATGCATCCGATGGAAATTGGTACAAATATCCTGCCAGCCAGTTCCGACAAGAACTTTCCCTTTTAGATCAATAATGGAATTAGGTACCAGAGTAAGCTTGTAAAACTCATCCATAAGATGCTGGATAGCTTTGACATCTATTATGTCTTCGAGTTCGAGTTCGCCGAGGTCTTCCTCCGGGGACAGGATACTGAGGAGTTTTTTCTGAACGCGTTCTTCACTCTCCCGCAGGGCCTCTTCCACCAGCTTGCGGTCGGTTATGTCTGAAATGATGCCATACCAAAGAGTGCCACCGTCCTCCGTTCGCTCCGGGCGCGCCTGGGACCAGCGCCAACGCAAACCTTGTCTTGGAAGGATAACCCTGAATTCACAGTAGAACATCTGTAGGGTATCTGCAGATTCCATAATTGAGGCGGCAACTCGGTCATGGTCGTCCGGATGCAGGCGCCCGAACACCACGGTGGCATCTTCTCGCACATCTTCGGGAGTCACTTCGTAGATATCGTTCATTCCTGGACTTGAGAAAGGGAAAGAGGAACGTCCATCCGGGTGTAACAGATATTGATAGACTACACCTGGCACCTGCGATGTGAGATTGACGACCATATTGTGGCTTTGTTTCTGCGCCTCCTCGGCCTGCTTACGTTCGCTGATGTCGTGTATAAAAGCAACAAACTTTCCGCCGTCGATAGACCGGTATTGGACATTGATTTCGACATCGTAGATTGTTCCATCCTTGCGACGATGTCGTGTTTCAAAACGGTCTTCACCCTGCGATATAATCTTCCGCATATGAGAGGCCGTGGCATCGGTTGTTTCGTTTGCCTCAAAGTCAGAGATGCGCATTGCTAGCAGTTCCAGAGCACCGTATCCGCTCATTCTACAATAGGTCTCATTGACTTCCAATAGGTGTCCCTGCAAGTCAGCTAGCCAGAATCCGTCCATTGCTGCCTGCAAAATCTTCCTATGCTGCAGCTCATTCTCCTGCAGTGCTTCCTCTGCCTGTTTGCGTTCGGTGATGTCCACAGCGATCCCTTCGATAATGACTTCCTCGCCATCTATCCGGTAGCCAAAAGAACGATCATCGAACCAGTGCCAGTCGCCTTGTGCATCCTTGATGCGATATTCGATACAAAACGCTTTGTCCGCAGTTGTCTCGCAAATGGTTTGATCTACTTGCAGAACGTCATCCGGATGAATTGAATTGTGCCAAAGTAGAGGCTGGGAATACAATTGCTCCGGTGAATAACCGAGTAGTTTATTTACATACGACGAGTAATATAAGCCACCGCGCTTGTTGGAAAATGAATAGACAATGCCAGGAATGCCGTCGAGCAGCAATTTATGATGCTCTTGGCTATTGCTAAATGCAGCATTTGCCCTGCGCCGCAGATTTGCTGCCTCTACCGATGTTTCCTTGTTCTTTTCCATTATGGGGTCTCACCATATTCCACGTAGCTATCTATGATTATATACCTAATATACTACCACATTATTAGAGAAAGAGGTATTCAAAATGTTTCCAACAAAGACAATCGACCATCTCAGCTACAGCCAGATAAATATGTATTCAACCTGCCCCCTGGCTTGGTGGTTTGAATATGTGCTTGAAATCCCAAGCAGCAAATCAGTGTATATGTCAATAGGTTCAGCAATCCATACGGCTCTCTCTGATTATTTCACTGACAAACTGCTGGGTATCCGCCCAATGAATACAAATGAGCTTGTCACACACGCAGCAGAGACCATTAAGACAATCCTGGCAGAAACAAAATATGAACTGCCAAAGAGAGGGCAGACCCTGGAAGAGATTGTTGCATCCAGGCTGCTGGGTCTGCAGGAATATATGGACACCATTGGCAGCAATCTGACCGTAAAGTTTACAGAAAAGAAGCTTATACGAGTGATTTCCGGAACAAGCATTGATTTTATCGGAGTCATTGACCTGATAACAGTCGAGCGAAAAGTTGTAGATTTCAAGGTGGTTGGAACCGCTTACTCGCAAGCCAAAGCTTTATCCAGTCTTCAGCCACACGCATATGCCTTTCTTCTTGGTAGACCAGTTGATTTTGAAATCCACTGCATCAGTGCAAAGGCTCCAAGTAAGGTATTGCCGGTTTCTGTGTCCCAGTCGAATATTGACACCTATTCCGAAATGATAAGAGCACTAAGTTTTGCAATGACTGAGGTATCGGCAGGTAGGCAGCTTCCGGAGAGGTCTCGCAACAGTTCTGATTGTTATATGTGCAGCCATTCAGCAGCCTGTGACCTGCACCGGTATGGATTGTTTGACGATTTGATGGAGTTGGTCCAGGCCAAAATACCAAGTTCTGTTGGGTCTCATTAATAGAAAGGAGCTTTAGTATGCTACAAGAAAAGAAAACCAGCTTGTTTGAGTTAGGAAGACTTCTAATAACACCTGCAGCACAGAATACACTCGATAACCAGGATGTTATGAAAGCATTGGGTAGGCATATGGCAGGCGATTGGGGAGATTGCTGTCCTGAAGATTTGGAGGCCAACCAACTTGCTCTGAAAGAAGATGAAAGATTGTTTTCAGTTTATCACGATAGGAACAGTGTTAAGTTCTGGATTATAACCGAGGCTGATAGGACTGCTACTACGATATTGCTTCCGGAGGATTATTGATATAAAGACTCCTCAGGTATTCAAATCGGGAGACCAGGGAGACCGAGGTGACCGTGTTTCTCTAACTTTTCTAAAAATAGAGTTGGAGGATTGCAACTTCGAAAGGAGCAGCATTAAGGCATAACGTTGTTTCTTGGTAACTGCCTTTCTTGAGTGTCAGCCCACGTATATCATTGCCATTTCCTCCAAGACACTTTTCTATGGGTGCAGAAACGTTTCAATAGCTGTTGTCCGGTCGCTGAATCTGAAAAGGTTACAGAAACTGGGTCTCGCTGGTCTCCACGGTCTCCCAAACTACAGTTTATCTTACTTGGATGGCACTGGGGATACGAATTATACGAAATAACTCCCTGCCCTCTACTTAATTCGTTTATTTCGTAGGCATCAGTTGCCACAAAACAACATTCCCTCTGTAGATTAGGGTTAGGGTGACGTGGGGACGAGCTTTTGCCGTTTTCTGGAACCTTTTCTAATAAATTATTTTCTATAGGGGAAGATTCTAGAATTGGTGTAAACACGTCTCCCTCGTCACCCTGCGTGGGTTTTCTCAACATAAGGGGTATCCCGCCGCAATGCCTCTGGAAAGCGATTCTTGCTAGCTCAGGAAATCCGTGGCGTGCAATTTACTCCGTTTCCTCTGTTGACCTCGTATTTGGCCAGCGACCCCGGCGCATTTGTTCGGTAACACTATCTCAAGATGCAGTAGCGTTAGCGTATGCAGCTGTATATGTAGATATAGTTAATATAGTTAAGGCTGCATAATGACCAATTCGAGCTCATATTTTATATTATTGCGCCGCGATATAGGCGAGTTTGCGCCACGATATGGGCGAGTTTGCGCCAGGATAAGGGCGAGTATGCTCCGCGTTAGAATTGCTTCTATGAGGTCGAATGGGTTACATAATGGTGTCCTGAGATAACTGTTTATCAAGCCAGCCATTTATCTTTTTAAGTGTTGCGGGAGTAAGGGTTTCTCCATTCAAGGCACGAGATAAAGTTGTGTGGTGTATACCAATGTCTTTCGCGGCTTGCAGGTTGGTCCAGTCCAAAGAATCAATTGCGTCCCGCATTCGTTCAGCTATATCGTCGGATGTTACTGGTTGAGCCTTAGCATTTTTTGGCTTCCTTTTCGGTATAGCACTATAATGAGCGATTATGTCCTGGGGTGGTTCTAGGATGACCAGCCATTCTTTCCATCGTTCCGCCCAACCTTTTGTTCCGACAATATTCTCATCACAACCTTTGCCATATTGCCAGGTGGATACTACGTTATCAGCTTGAAGAGTATCCAGCGCTTTTTCTAACCTGTCCCTTGTGCACGTGGGGTGTTTTGGGTCGATTTCTACTCTTATGGCATCAAGCAGACAAGACACCTTATATGGCTGTGAATAATTCCCGGATCCCTGGCGGATACGCCATTGCCAGGAAAGGTAACGGGTCAGTCTCTTTTCCGGCTTCTTCCTATACGAGTCATAACCTATAGCCTTTTCGGATATGCAGGCTGTTTGTCTTGCAACACCAAATATAGATTCCGCAAATAATGAACCCAATCTGCCTTTATAAGCATCAGAACCAATGTGTTTGCTGTTATTCATATGTCCTGCTCTTGCAGATATAATGATGGCTGGACTTTCCAGACCTCGCTTCTTTGATCTACGCCGTTTACCTTTTTCGTCCAGTTCAATAACTACCATCTCATCAACGTGGACCCAGGTGTTTGCCAGCTTCTCTACTTCACGGGCAAAGTTATCCCGCAATTTATTGTCGTAACCTCCTCGGCACCCATTTCCTGCCTTGTGTTTCTGAATCCCGCGTAGTTCATAGAATCCATCAGCATTGAACGTGACGTCCTGATCCTTGTCTTTTGCACGTTCAATAACCTGCAATGTTATATAATCCAGTACATCGGCTGCATCGTCATCCATTGTCTGAGCATAAGAAGCTGCCTTTATCTGCCACTCTGCTATTTCATCTTCTGCAAGGTAGTCTGCTTTAGCCGGATCAGGTCCTATTTTAACGTCCGCTGTAAAATCCTTCTCTTTTATTTGACCTGTGGGCCAGGTTTCGCCGTTTGATTGGGAAAGTTGTCCTCTGGCAATAAGGTCCCTGGCGTGATAGTAAGCACTGGAACTTGCGGTTTGGATGAATTGAAGACTAGAAACTGCAGTCGGTGGTCGTGAGTTACGCCGCTTACCGGACAACACATAGTGGCTTGGTATGCTCCCGATTAAATCTTCTACGGTCTTATTGGAATCATACCAGGCATCCCACCATACATCCAATTGTGGCTGCCCAGCAAATATCTGACCGCTATATACAAACTCTACTCCCTCGCTGGTAATACGAAGCTTGACAGGGATTCTAAATGCGTAGTTGACAACCTTATTGTCTATCACTTCCTGATTACTCAGGATGTCTAAATGAACGCTGTAGATTTTAGTTCTAGGACACCAGATTGTAACTGTATGAGGGTATTGTTCGCTGTGAAAATCCAAATCTGCGGGAGTAAGGGAGAATATTTCACTTACTGTTTCGGGGCTTACACGTATAATAGGGGTTCTATCTTGTTTTTCGTCTATGTTAACTGTCAAAGCTCCATACCTCTCAAAGCAATGCTGTAAATCTTGGCTTGCCTGCTAAAGATTACATCCTATTCTATATGAGTTGCAAATAGAATGCCTGTATTTGTCCTCTGCATAGTTTACTGACGCTTCCAACGTTTGATGTGAGGTTTGGTTGCAAACCACTTAAGAAGAGAGTCGAGATATAACTTATTCGTGATACCGCTATCTGGGCAATAGATAACTAATGTCCAAAGGTTTCAAGTTCAGAGTGCATTTTTCCGGAAAGCCCTGCAATCAAAAATGTAACTGCTCTTTAACCATCATTCCGTATCAATCTCTTTGTGAGTTACATTGCACATATCAAAATAAGACTGGACTTAATCCGGAACTATCTTGAAAGTGTGATGCCTTGTTTCTTGCCATACGCTGTTGTAGAATCTTGAATGTGTGAGGAGATATATTTTCTGCAACTAAGCGCCAATGGGACAGGCCGACACATAATAGATCAAAACCAAACTATGAGGTGTTTTATGAGTGCAGTGCAATATATCCAGAAGATAGTTCCTGAAACTAATCTGTAAGAAGCTGTTTTATATGATGCTCCTCGTGTGAGAGCCAGAAATTGTAGGTATTGTCACCCAACCTTTTCCCAGTTACCCCTAGCCGCTAACTCCTGTAGTGCAGCCAATACCAACTTCAAATCCATCTGCTGGACACTCGATAGGTTCGTAGCTCCAGTAACGTCTGCATCGCAATGGCTTTTCCTGTTGCGCCGGAATATAACATAATGGATTGGAGTCCTATCTGGATTTCTGTGAACAGCCCCGATGTGCCACAAATCTCCATATGTATCTCTATAGACTGGTGCATTCATCTCAAAGGGTTCAGTAGATGTGCAGCCTGGACATAACGTGCCTTTTGGACTTCCTTTGCCGGTTATTGTGTTGCCGCAACTACTGCAGGTCATTCATAACTCTCCGGAATCCTGTCATATCGTGCAAAAGCAAATAACATTGATGGCGTTTTATGAGTATTCCAGGATGAATTGCTATAGTTATTGGAACTCTCTTTGTTCTTTACTTAGGCATTTAACTTGTGGAATCCTGCTGTTGACATATTGAATAACCCTGGTGCAATTATCTGGGAATCCAGGTGGGGCATGTTTGGTGGGGTAGGGGATCAAAGCAAAGGAACCGTTTGTTAGATGGGAAGTCTCACATACAGTTAAGAGAATCAATCTAACCCGTGCCTTCCATTCTTCGCCAGCTTATATCGCCGCACTAACCACGCTGCCAGTATCATTGGTGCAATGCGACGGAGAGGGCCCCCGCTCCCAAATCTTTTTTTATTGCGAACGTACAGTCGTGGATCGTTGGGATTGCAGCCAATATCAGGGTCACACGGCTGTTTTCATGTACGATTATTTCCTGGATAATGCTACTCATCATCACTACTTTCTGATCCTCTGTCGCGACTTCCCAAATGTCCATTAACTTCGACCATGAAGACTGAACTTGCTGTGCAGTTGGTCTTTCAAAGGTTGATTGCCTGATTTCCTCTTCGATTTCATTGAGCTGTTGTTTTACTTGGACCTTTTCTAACTCCAGTCTTTCCAGGGAAGTGAGAAGAGTACCAAGGGCGCGTCCTTGGGATATCGCGTTGGTTATATTGAGAATCTGCACACCGATAAACTGCAACTTCTTGGCCAACTGACCTCTCAGTCTTTGCTTCGTTTCATCTGCACCTTGCCAACCACCAGACTCCGCAATAACATGATGCATAACCGTCCAGTACTCAGTGGCACGTTTTAACTCACGCAGGACTGATGAATGAAGTGCATCGGCGTTAATTCTTCCTACAGGGCATTTAGTTATGTGTTTTGTATCGTGGAGGCATTGATAATATCTGACTGTCCCGCTCTTTGCCATACCATTTGTATATGAACAGCCGCAATGAGGACATTTTAATAATCCCCGGAGATAATATGTGTAGTTATCTGATTTTGGTTCCCGCACTCTGTTGCGTGATGATTTCAGTAAAATAGCCTGGACTGTTGACCAGGTTTCATGATCAATTATTGCTTCATGTGAATGATCTTTTCTCCATTCACCAAAAGTATAATTTCCGGCGTAAATTTCATTACTCAGCAAATACCTTACCGTGGTATTAGTCCATACTTTACAGGATACTGACTTCAGGTATTTTCTTACATCTGCCATACACTCCCTGTCTAGATATAAGGAATATGCATCCCGGACAATGGCTGCATCTTCAATATCAACAACCAATCGTTTCAGGGGTTCTTTATCTCCCCGACCATTATTTATAAAACCATCCACAGTCTCGGTTCGATATCCAAATGGAATAGTTCCACCACAGTAGTACCCCTGTTCTACCATCTGCTCCATTTTGGTTTTTGTCCACTGACTCACCATCTTTGGATACATACCATCCATTAGAATAGTCATCTGTTTATTTACGTGGCCAGCTAAATCTGCAGAAAACTTTTCTTGAACCAGTTCAACCCTGACATTACTTTCGCTAAGCAGATATTCTGCTACGTGATAAGCCTCTCCTCTTGCCAAGCGGCTCATATATGTGCAACATACAACATCAAACTTGCCAGCCTTAGCATCTGACAATAAGGTTTCCCATCGAGGACGTTTTATGTTAGTACCACTTCTGCCTTCATCTACATATTCATCGACAATTATTCCCTGGTGTTCCTGAACATAGCGAGTGTTTATGTCCTTCTGGGTATCAATAGTTGTGAAATCACCCTGGCTCTGGTCGTCTGTCGAACAGCGCAGGTATATTGCATATCGTGTCGCGCCTATCTTTTTCTTTACCATTTTCATCTCCCGGGCAATTAAGTGTGTGGCAGGTCTTGAACAACCACACACCATTGCTCCAACCTCATTATTGCTATAGTCTTACATAACACCGCTACATGCGGGACTGGATACTACAAAAAGTCTCTGCTCTGCTATTAACAGCAGTTCAGTGGCGCTCTGCCAACGATTCTCAAAGCCTGAGCTGGGTTTGTCTGAGATATCTATTTTCACAGTAATGTCCTTGGCACTTCTTCCCATTAACCTCACCCCCTTTCACGGTAATTGTTTTTCAAAGCATCAGGTAGTCCATTGTCTTCAAGGCAAATGCCGAGGATGTAACTACATATTATTATACCTTTGTACGGTACTTTCGTCGGGTTAATCCACATACGAATACGATCAGGACTGATATAACATATCAATTGGTCTCCGCGATTTTCCCACTAATACTATTATAGGCAAGTGTTCAGCCTGTTTTGGTTCATACTAAATCAGGTGTAGGCAAGGTATTCTATTATAGGTCCGTTGTGATGTTTAATTTCTCGTAGAGCAATTGTGGTGGATATTACTATTCATCGTTCCCTCAATTCAAGTATCCCCATATGCAGGCAATCCTGAATCGGGTTTGCGTGATCTTTGTGGTCCTATGGCATATAAAACTGTAAATCAGAAAAAGTACCCCTTGGATTTAACTCCTTGGGGCATTATAAGTTCAAGTGTCAGTATGAGCTATGTTTTAACTCACACTGCTGGGTGATGCTGTTATATACAACAACAGCCTCCTCCCATCCTACAGATTGGTGGGAGGAGCAACTGCGTGCAGATTTCTCACGCAGAGAAGTTGCAATGGCATTCTGGGCACTTAGCACTGCACGTAAACAACTTCTAGATGAACTTGTTTGCGCAGTGCCCCGTCCATTTTACTGTTGGTTTTGTGCCTTCACGTTCTGATCTAGTGACATCAAGACCCTTTTCAGCATCTCTTTGTCGAGTACCGGCTTGAAATCCACATTCTCAAGCGTGATTCCTATCCCCATGCAGCCATCGGCCTGCGCCCAAAGGTGAACATACGCCTCCTGATCGGGTTTGGATTCCATTCTCTGTGGTTCATCCGTATCGGTGATATACACCGATGCAACAGTCGGTATGCCATAGATTTCATCCTCGTCTGGGATGTAGTTTGCATCTGGATAGAGCGCTTGATTGGCTGTCCTGTTGAAGTTGGCAACGTCTATCGGGACTTCGGTGTATTGGAATTTAGAGCCGGATATTTGCTTGATATGCTGATAAACAAGCTCGCTGTTTCTGAAAATGAGGTCTTCCCAGATAGACTGGGCCTCTTTCTGACTAGTCAGATGTGTTAAGTGCATTTGCTTCTCCATTTGCCTGATAATAACAGTACCGGTTGTCAGGCACCTTTGTCTGTCCGGTAACTCGCGTAGGAATGCCCATTATGGAGTGGTTGGGCGGTGCTTTGTCATTGGTAAGCCACAATTCCTTGCATCGAAGGGATTTAGCGTGAAACTTTAACACATCGAACCCGTTGATGATAGACAAAGCGCTGTAGTGGCACTCTTGCAGTATAGACTCCAAACAGAATTTCATCTGATCTGTAGTCAATGAGGAGCCCGATCTCCTCTAAAACGGTTATAGAGTTTATGTGCCTATTGCACCTGTAATGAATGTAACAGGCACATCTCGCTGCTAGTTATAGCCTTCCAGAAGGTACAAGCACTGCAAGTTGCTGTATGATATCGCTGATATCAGAGTTCTGAGATACAAACTGCAGCATGTTTTCCAACTGGGTTCTGGTGACTCTTGCCAACAGTATGGATGGCGTGAAAGAGAATCCGTTATCATCGAAGACAGTGCGGTAGTTGTCAGCAAAGGCTTGAAATAAAATGGATTTCTCATCAGCTCCGCAGCGATGATAATCCATGCGGCAACCTCTATAAAGAGTTTCAACTGGCACGATAGTGCCGTCTGTAACTCTTACAAGTATGTCTGTGCTACTCTGAGCATCGTTGACTGAGATGTGGGATAGTGTTGGATACAACACTTTCAGAGCTGCTGAAACCAGCAGTTCTTTCGATACCGTTCCTTCAGTCAGAGTTCGATGAACCTGGATGCTGTCAAGATAAACTTGATATTCAGGATCCATAGGCATTCTGGTCAACGAAGAGATTACCTTGTCCTGCAATACTCTTCTGCGTTCGTAGACGTCAAGTATCTGATAACCTGTAGATGTATCAAGCAGTTCAATCTCCTCATTCTGGAAACTGAAGGCACCGTCATGGAAAATGAGATGCTGATGTGATCCGAAATTTAGGAGGGAGAGCATTCTGTGTTCTCCTTTAACTGATGTCCCATAAAGGGGATTGACGTAAGATGTTGAACTTTGGTAGCTCAACGACTTTGATTGTTGCGTCTTTGGTGTAGACATATAACCATTGTCTTTTTGATATGCCAACAGATGTGTGGATATCGCGTATGAGTTCTGATTAGTCGTACTCCTGTATCTCAGGAATCTCTATTTGCTCAGTAGTTTTAAGATAATGCCACGTAGTATCCCGACCAGAAATGAAGCACTATCGATACTGGTTAATGGTCACAGTAATATTCAGGGATTCTAATGATCTATGCGATAATGCTGTACCTCCGTGAGAGTAGTGTCTTTGCCTTTATTATACGGAGCTTTTTGCAGGTTTTTGGTATAATCGGCATTCAGGTATGGTTCCGGATTGGATATTGGTTTTTTGTGCTGATTCTACTGGGATTATTTATGATTCTCTTGTTGTAGGGCTTGCTGCTCTTGAAGTTTAAAAAGGCATGGTTTACCGAATACTGGAGATGGAAACTAATGATGGACTTCGTTAGTGAACATCATTATATAAAGGGGGCAATTCACGGGGTGAAAAGCAATGCAAAGTCGAGATTCTTGACTCTTACGTATATATAGACACCGGATGTACGCAAAAGTAACAGTCTTTGCAGTATGAATCATCTCGATACTACTATAGGATGATATTGTGCTTTCTCCAGGAGTCTGAATTGTATCCCTGAAGGCGCTTATGCTTCCACCAGCAGAGCTTCCCCGCTTGTTCAGCAATATAAGAAAGGTGCTCGCGTTCAAGTCCATATCTAATTGGTCCTTTAGTAGTTGCTAAAAATGAACTTTGCTAAAACCTATCGCACCTGCATCGACAGTTCCTGGCACACATCCATACATTTTTACCTCCATCTTTATTATACGGATCTGATTGTTGCATTTTGGTACAACGTTATTTGGGCTAGAGGATCTGCTATTTTGGCGAAGCAAACTGTTTACCAGTAGGTCCTGTGATACGGTGTTTGTTGCCAAAACACCTGTATCAGATTATGAAAGTTCGTCTCTGTGAGATCAAAACTCCTCCCCTTTGTATACAGTCTTATAAGCTATATGATGAATAGTGTCAGACAGAGAGGACTCCTTAGTGATATCCCAAGTGGGTCGCCCCGCAAAAACTCACCTTTGGAAACTTCCTTACCCTGATGCTTAACGACCAGGATAGAAGGAATGCCGAACCTTCAAAGCCGCATCCATTGCAGACTTTACAGTTAGCAGGTTAGCAGTAGATTTCTGTTGTTCAAATTACTGAATCTTAGCGTGAAAGTTAGTCTGTTTGAGCTCAACTGCCTACACATGGAGGGAAAGCATCCTACCATCCCTACCTATACCTCCCTTATGCCCCCTCATAAAGCCTATAGAGCATATAATATCTCCTCAGGTAATCACGATGCTCTGAGGCACAACGCGATTTTTTTTAGCTTAAAGCTAACTCAATCTTGCGAATGCTTGTAACACCGATAAAATAACCTTAGTGATACTATGTCTATTCCTTCTCATAATATGGATTTACCACGGATCTTAATGTCCAGCGATGTCTGTAAATCGTCGAATAAGCAGGCTTTATCAATAGTCGACTTTATCTTTCGCAAGGCAGACTCGGCAGATTTCTTGTTGTGGCAGATGTGGATATAGAGCCCGTCGTGAAGAAAGTCTACAACCATCAAATCAGGATTTCTGTAGATAAGGTCCAACCGTTGGCACATAAGCTTAACCTCTCGGCTCTGGGCCTGAGCAGCCATTATGCGTCGCGCCTGTGCTTTCATCGCCGGGGATGTAGGATCCAGAGGAATGTCACAGTTATCGACGTATTCGTCTGCTTTATCCAGTTCAATTCGCCTGATAGGCAGGAACTCTCCGAAATCATCATAACCTCCTCCATCCTGCAGGATCTGGTTCATCCTGATATCTCTATGCTTCAAAAGTTCTACGATAAGCTCGCATTTCATAAACTTCGCAGCTGCCTCTTTTGAGCCCAGCAGATTTACAGCTAATGATTTTATGCCTTTGGTAGAGCGTCCTTCGTAGCAGCCATCCTGCCGTGCTTTACCAAACCCTGTAGCATATAACAAGGTTTTGAACCCTTGCTTCTTGTCCAGAACTCCACAGATTCGATCTAGATACTGCCAGACATCCTCTTCGGCATCGGATATATTTGCAGACAGCAACTTCTTCGCAAAAGGCAAGTCCCACTCCAAGGCTAGAATTGCCAGCTGCATGGATTTGAAATCCAGATTGTAGTCGTCTTCAAAGACGAAATCCCGAATATCTGTCTGGAGCTGGTTCAGGTTAACGCCCCGTGTAAATATACGCCTTGTGCTCTCTGAACCGCCGTACCCCAGATGAGCGTTTATCTCTACCTGAGACCATGTTGAATAAGCGCTCTCTCTTGGAGCAGTGGGGTCTTCTCGTGTGTAGTCATCAGGTATAAGAGATATTCTTTCCCGGACTTCGAAAGACTTGCTGTCTACTAGCTGCTGGAGATACTTACCGACGCGTGGCTCATGAAATCTCTTCGCGTATTCATATAACGGATGCTCCCGGTCAAGTAAAACCTTTTCAATATCGATAAGCGAGTCATGGAGATGTTTTTTACGACGGTAGTTGGTATACGGTTCTCCCGAATCGAATATTACCGGGTCAACCTTTTGCCGAAGAGGTATTTTGTTTTCGGTCTTTGCGTAGGCTATCAAATCCGCCAGATTTATTGGATTGATGGTAGCTGCTAAATCCGTATAGGATGGGTAGCGATGGTAGTAGAGTTTGAGACTGAGGGCTTTCTCGAAGTTCTCAATTATGACTTTGGCGTTAAGTTTGCTGCCGGTAACTTTCTGTAACCATTCCCGACTTACGACAAATAACCCAGTTGGAGTTTTATCTATCTTCTCTTCAATAGATTTGAATAACAGCCCGTCAAGTAGTTTCCAGTTGACCTGGTCTTTGTCCGAGAGACTAGCAATGCGTTTGATGTCGAGGCGGGTTTGCCTCGAGGTAACAGTGATGTGAGACACAATTACTCCTGCGGAACTCTCGCAGAGTAATTGAGCGGAGATCAGGTGCTGGAAAGGAGTCAGTTTCCAGCAGGATTCCTTTTTCAACCCAGGGGATCAGCCCGAGTCTATCTCCGCCGTAATGAGCAGGTGCTCAAATCAGCCAATCCAAGATATTGCTATCCAGGATTGGCTGCTACATATATGTAGTGGAAGAAACGATTTTTTTACCAACAACTCCCACAGTATAACCGGGTAGATGGGTAAAGGTTTGGAATGAATGCCTTAAGCATACGTTGTTGTGACAGATAGGTCACTCAGGTTGGATCAGAATTGTATTTAGAAGCTGATCTAGTTTTGAGTGGGAGAGTTCGAGTCTCTCCATCAAGCGTTCGAGCCGTTCGATATAATACGAGTATATATCGGGAGTGCCACACTCATCCTCTGTCGCCTCAGCATTCATGAAGTCCAGCATTTTTTGAGCGTGCTGCTTATTAATGCTGACCCTACCTTTGTGGTAAAGCACTAAATGCTCTCCCAAGCATTGGATATCCGATGGCTCCAACCTTATGTACACCTTCTGCACTTTTGGGCAGACAGCTTCTGCTACCGGTGTTCCGTGTTCACTGACTATGGTCACGTAACAATCAATGCCGAAAATGGTGAAGGGAAAGGACTGTCCGTAGCGATCGGACTGTGCAGGGTCCTGAACATATGGCCAGTCAGGCCGAGGATCGGCAGGGCTGCACAGTTTCAACAGAAGGTGCAGCAACGCTTCTTTTGTGAAGCGCATTCGGTAGATGCATCCATCAAGGGTTTTATGCTCAATGGAAGCATAATGGCCTTTTACAACCAGGTTCTTGAAGGCGTCGAGATACAGGGTTCTGAGGTTTTTCATATCACTCCTCGGAGTTATGTGTGGCGGTAGCAGTGGCGTTTTAATGGCCGTGACAGGCCGGGGGTCAGGGTGCGTTCGGGCATTTCATTTCCTTTCGGTGGTGGTAGTTTCAGGACTACTATTAGCATCTGCGGAAGTACCGGTTCTGATTAATTGAGTCCTATATTATATATAGTGGGCTTTTTTGTTTTAAGGAAATACAAAACAAAAATTACACACTACAATGCCTGTTGTTATGCCCAGATGGAGCAACATTAGACGATGTATGTTGGCAATGCAATAGTCGATGCCTGAGTATATTCCTGGCGGATAAGAAAAAGGATTATTAAGCTTTGCCAGACTGCTTTTGGAATGTTAAAACGTACCAGATACGCGCTTTGGCATCTGTGTGACCCGCCAAAGCATGTCCAGTTATCAATAGGTGTTCGAATAGGTTTCTGACAATATAGGCACTGTGTTGAGGGTGGTTTTTAAGGTTTGAGCGTGGAGCTTTGGAATGCTCTCCCAATAGCTGGAATGTATACAAATGTTGGACATAACTTATTCCACAATGAGTGCCATCAATAATGGATGACCCTTGATGGGGATCTTGGTTGCTTCTTCAGGTCTTGGGTCTGAATGACACTAGCTGCCAGAATCACAGAAGTACTCATTCATATCATATGGTAATCAATCCGAGCTTTTGTTACATATAATTAGACGATAGAAGACATCATAATGTTCCACTGCTATCAGCGTGCTGGGTTGGGAGCCTTAAAGCTTTCTAGTTTTGGATTTTTTATTTTGAAGAGCATTCGTTTGATCGATAGCCCGGATGCTTACCACACAGACCCAGGCCCATTGTGACAGGGAAATCCTGTCTTCCTATTCACCAACCACTTCCACTATCCTTGAAAGCCTGTCAGTGTCTGGTCACAGGGACGTATTGTGACATATATGTGACGGGGGCATGTTATAACAAAGACCCAGGCCCCGCACGGATGAACCTGCCAGCTGCAATTTAACAGGAGGAAATATAAATGACTATCAAACCGTGTGACTGCATTCAGAAACAATCTTGTGAGACCCTGGATCCAGAATGCCATGACATCAATCTAATCTTCTGCCAGTTGTGTGGTGTATCAGGATCCGGCGACCCCATACAGGATTGGATATGCAAGGATTGTATGGACCAGGCAATAGTCGGATTTGACGACTACAAGCTGGTCTAAACCCGGCTCAAAGACACAAAATCTAACTCAAGGGTCATCAGGTTAATCAACTTGGTGGCCTTTTCTACGTACTGTGCCAGCTGACAACTGAATATGACCAACTTACCCTGCAACTCTATGAGCTGTGGGGCATTTTGGTTTTAATTGGAGGAATTAAAGTGAAAGACGTTATTGAAAGAATGTTGAAGCACATTGCTGCCAACACGGGAAGAGATCTGATTGTGCATATCCCAACCGAGGTTTGCGGGATCATCAGGTCCTGCAGATTGCCTGCCCAACTACGGAATGTTCGCCTGGACGCTAATAGTGAACCGGTCTACAGTGATGTCCAAAGGGCATTTGCTAAAGTTTATGTAGCCAACTGTGCTTATCGGAAGGATGCAACTCAAGAGAACAAGGATCTGTTCACATCTCTGGTCATGGCTTACTCCCGGAACTGCTTCCAGACAGCTTTATGGAGATTACAGGATGCTGTTAACTCCAGAGACAGCAGGAATACCAGCAGCTTTTACCTAGTAGGAGTCCCAATGGCTAATCTGGATGGGACTTCACAACTTAGATCGTGGGAAGTGGCTCGCGGGATTTGGTGGGAAACCTCGGGACTTCCCTTCTGCCTGTCATACTACCGTGAGGACGGCGTCTGGAAAGGTGAGAGCAGCTACCAAACTGCACTCAACAGTTTGGGAATCATCGCGAATATCACAATGTTCACGTCTGCAAAACCACTCGTCGCTACAGACACGGGAAAAGTGTGGTTTGATGCTTCCCTTGTGAAGACTCTCGAAACGCAAACCGGATTACCCACATGGAGAATGCCTTCGCGTTTGGCGGGGGATCTACCGGATTCTGGTCACGTGACGCTGATCCGCGCCGGCGATTTCGACTACATCGGCGGATACCGGCTGGGAGGCTGGGGATGGTTTTTCCGCATCACCCAGAGCAACGCCAATCCTGAGACCGCGATCCCTGTCGTTGTTGCTGCCACCAAGTATCTATACAATCATCGCCCGGAGCCTGTCGGTGGTAAAGATCGTATGAAGTTTGTCTGGCACGTAGATGTCAAACCAAAGTGACTTTATACCAAGTTGCATTCAAAGCGATGGTTTTGAGTTGAAATAGAAAGATGCAAAAATGATAACCCGCGCAGTGACCGTGAACTCCTCGGCGTGCGCCTGATCGCGTATTAGTGCAAAGTTAATCTGCTATTAGATGTGCCGCCCGATAAGCAAGCAAAATTCCGCAGATGCTGAACACCTACCTAGAATGGAGTGAAATCGCTTTTCCTTGATCTGTTACAACCAACCCCGGACGCCATCACCCAGTGGGCGTATTGACGGTTGGGTCTTTGCTGCACTATCACCTGCAACAACACGATGTACACAGTGTCGTGATCTTTGGAGCAGCAGCGGCTTTAGTCCCCGTGCTATATTTATTGTAAAATTATTCTGTTTGCTGAGCGTTTATACGTCATTTTATAGAATGGAGTTTGCACGCATGAGTAGTGAATCTGTTGCTCTCCAGCGGGAGGAAAAGATAGTCGAAACCGATTTTCCATCGGATCCTGCTTATTTAACAATGATGGGGAAAGGTCCCCGTCGAATTATCCATTCGGAGATGTGGTCGAATCCCGATGCCGAGACGTACCTGACAGGAATCGACGCTTATGATCATCCGCGGCAGTGCAGGCTGCGTTTGAATGAATTGTACCCATGCCTTGGGCTGGGAATTCCGCATACTGACACACTGCTTCCGCGGTCTGAGAACAACGTGGATACCGAGGCCGGTACCACACGCTGGGGGGCCGGTCAAACTTCTACGTTTGTTCATGGAGAGAGTGTCTTTAAATCGGCGGCGGATGTCTTTGCTTTCAGTCCGCTGGAGAAGGCAGATTTCCGCGGTTGGCCGTTTGTTGTGGAGAACTGGGATTATTCAAATGAGGATGTGATCTACGAACAGGCAATGAAGCGGGTCTGGCCAGGGGCTGCGGAATTGCAAGGTAAACCGGCTTACACAGGCACCTATTTTTACAATACAATGTTTATGTGGCCCATGCTGACATTCGGCTGGGAACTCTTTCTGGAGTGCTGTATGGATCCGCGGTTTGAGCGTATCATGAATGAGTTTGCCGAAATCAACCGGCGTGTTTTCCGTGTTTACTCGCGATTGCCGTTGAATTATATTGCCTGCCACGATGACATCGTCATGAGCAGTGGTCCGGTTTGCAGCCCGGACTGGATGCACAAATACATTTTTCCCCGCTACGAAGAGTATTGGGGCATGCTCAAAGCCTCCGGGAAGGCTGTGATTTTCATGGTGGATGGGCGTGTGGATGCGTACGTGGACGATGTGATGGCCTGCGGAGCGCGGGGCTTTATCACCGAGCCATATACGGATTTCAAGGCAATTGCCCGAAAGTTCCACAACTGCTATTTGACTGGTGAGGGGGACAACCGGGTTCTGTCAAGAAACCGGCCGGAAGAGATTCGCGCGATGGTTCAATCGATGGCCGAAACCGGTAAAATGAGTGGCGGTTATGCCATGAGTATTGGGAACCACATCCCCTGGAACATTCCGGGTGAGGCGGTCAAGCGATATCTGGATGATTGCAACGAACTGGCGTGGCGATAAACTCACCTATATTTTTAATCCAGCAAAAGAGGAAAGATAACTCCATGAAGATAATGCTTGTTTGGACAGTGGTGGTGGTGATAGTATCCCTTACATCCTGTCAATCAGCCGTACAGCCTGTGACTAAGAAACCAGTGGTAAATGCAAATGATATTGTTCTGGCGGAAAATGCCAAAGCTAGAGCGACCATTGTGGTCAGCAAAGACCTTATGCCTGATGCTGCAGCGATCGCTAAACCCAAACCTATGAAGGGGCGGTTTGTTCGACTCACACATCCTTCGGATCGTGTGATGGTGGCGGAGGTTGAGGTTTTCAGTAAGGGCGTGAACGTCGCCAAAGGCAAGCCAGCTACCCAGCTTGGTGCGTGGAATCCATTTTATGGTCCTGAGCGCGCCGTGGATGGCAACAAGGACCCGGTCGGCGCCTTCGACAACACTAACAGCCAGGTATCAACCGATGAACTTGGCTCCTGGTGGGAGGTGGATCTCGGTAAGATGGTGGATATCGACAAAATCGTCGTCTGGAACATCGCGCCTCCGAATGAAAAGCGCCAGCAGGGGATGAATGTTCTAGTTCTCGACGAGAAACGCAAGGGCGTCGCCGTATTTACCGTGTCGAATTACGATGACCATTGGGTGTTTGACTCCCTGAGCCACCCCCCCCGCGGTGAGGCAAGAAATCTATACACTGTCCAGGCTTTGAAGGATCTCCGTCATTATCTCAATGTCGTGACGGGCACCGACTTCCCGATTGCGCGCGAGGGGGCGCAGAAACCGGGGCAAACATATATTTATGTCGGACAGGCGGCCAGCCGGAAACTGGGCATCGATCCCACGAATCTGTCAGATGATGAATGGATCGTGCGCACCAGCGGTAGAAATCTGTTTCTCCTTGGCGGAAAACGTTTCGGGGATTCCATCGCCGTCTATCATTTTCTGGAGGATATCGTCGAGGTGCATTGGTGGAGTCAGTGGGAGGAGGAGGTGCCGTCCAAACCCACGCTTGCGGTGTCCGCGACGAATCTACAGAAGACGCCTGCTTTCAAGGGACGTACCTTGCGGACCTGGGCGGGATACGATACGCACGATATGCGTCAGCGGCTCATGCCCTTCACCGAAGGGATCCTTTCTACCGTCGGGGTTGGGAACGGCTCGATGCTCAATCTGCTCAGCCGCTACGAGGGCGACCAAATGCAGAAGCATCCGGAGTGGTTCGCCAAGAATTCGGATGGGAGCATTGCGGGTTTGGATTATGGCCTCAAGGTCGGGATGCACCGCGATCTCTGTTACACGCATGTGACTGATGAAACCGTCGATATTATCTCCCGCAGCATCATCCGAGCAATCCGCGAATATGAGGAACAGCTGAAACTTGCAGGTTCCGAACTTCCCGCCAGCCCGGTCATCGGCTTTGATCGAGATGATGCTCCGCACGCCTGCAAATGCCCGGATTGCCTGGCGCTCAAAGGGCCGTTTAGTGACCGCTGGGTCGCATTCGTCAACCGCATCTCGGAGAAGGTGAGGAAATCGTACCCTCAACTCACCATCATGATCTACGGCTATCTGGACAACACGAATCCCCCGCAGACCACCAAAATGGCCGACAACCTGGTGGTAAAGTATTGCATGGTAGGGGAACTTTCTGACCGCAGCCTGTTGGATCCTGCTAATGCATCGACCCTCGATTTGATCAAAGGCTGGGGCGACAAGGGGCCGGTCTCAATCTGGCACTACGAGACAAATGCCCAGCTCTGCAAAGGGGTTAGCGATACAGGTGGACGCAATGGAAAAGAGGCGGGTCTAGCCGGGGCCTATCAGATGCCGCGCCCGCTGTACTATGGCGATCTCTTCCGCAACCTCCATCAGAACAAGGTCACCAACTTCTTCTCCGAAATCGACAGCCAGACAGTGCGCGACCTGGGTGAGCTTCGCAACTGGGTTATGGCGAAACTGCTCGAAGACCCATATCAGGATGAAACCAAACTTGTGGATTCTTTCCTCAATGGTTTCTACGGACCTGGCGCTCCTTACATCCGGGAGTATCTCGCATTCGTCAAAGAGAAAGCTGCGAAATTCCCGCCTTCGTATTTTAATTGGACCAGCGCGAACCGGATCGAATACCTCGATCAGGAATTCTTCGTTAAAACCCAGACAATTTTCGACAAAGGCAACCACGCATTTGAAAAGGTGAAAAACGGTAAGATATACCGCCGTCGGTTCGACCGGGCGTGGATGTCGGCGACTGTGCCGTTCCTTGCCAAATGGACACTCACCGCCAACGAATGGGTCGCCTCGGGCAAACGGATTGAGGATTACCCACTAAACCACGATGCAATCCTGAAAAAATACAAAGCCGTTTACCGGGACAACATGCTGCTGACTAACGGCTCAATTGATGAGCAGTGGCTTGCGAACCATTTCAAGGTGATCGGCGCGAAGTATGTGACTGAGCCGTTGCCCGAGATGTTCAAGGGGATTTCGCGCGAGGGGCTTTACGATTTCCCGGTGGCGACAGGCGAATTCCTGCTCAGTCCGAAGGTGAAAGTCGAGAAGGATTCCTTCGCCGGAGGTCGCGAAGTGCTGATGGTGCGGGAGCTCAACGATGGTAAAGGCTCAACTAGCGCGCCTCTCAAGGAGCTTTTCCCGATCCGCTTCTATAACAACTCAGGCCTGGTTCCGCCGGTGCGCGAGATTTCTGATATGAAGGAGATCAAGCCCAACGAATACGCCTGGTATTACGCGGGACATTACGACGGCCAACCCTACGGCTGGCGCGGGAATTGCTTGGATCTGTTCTCCGTGTGGGACATCGGCTACGGCGCCGAGGGGCTGATCACCCTCGGGGCTGCGGATTTCAAAATGTGGCCCTACGATGCCTGGGTTGAGATGAAGGTCTCTACAGAGGGAGGTAAAGTTACCGAAATCCGTGTTGCCCGGGTGATCCTGTTGACCGGAAACGCCATCAAGTCGTTCAAGGAAAGTGTTCGGCAGATACCTGAGTTGAAACCGCCGACCATCACTATGGACGCACCGATGCAGGGACGTTATGTGCGACTATCGCATCCATCCGATTGCGTCATGGTGGCCGAGGTCGGCGTTTTCAGCGGTGGTAAAAACATCGCAAAGGACAAACCCGCAAAACAGAGCGGAACGTGGAGGACGAACTTTGATGCCAACCGTGCAGTAGATGGCGACCCGAACCCGAACACACTGATGACCGACGAGAACAGTCAGATTTCCACCGACCCAAATGGATGGTGGGAGGTCGATCTGGGAAAAATGGCATCCATTGACCAGATTGTCATCTGGAACATCGCCGCACCGAACGACGCGCGGCAGGTTGGTATGCAAGTGGAACTGTTGGACGAAAACCGTAAACCGGTCAATACATTCCAGGTTAAGCAGGTTTCATCTTATTGGACGTTTACATCAATCAGCGGGAAGTGAGATGGTGTCGCTCTGGCGAATGTGGACACCGTGCAGGAAGTGGCTTGTGGCTAAGTGAATGCTTATTCCAGGTTCTAACGCAACACACAAATAGTCAGAGGATGAAGTAAAAATGAGAAAAGAAAGAGTTTCAAGCTTATTCATGCAATCAGTGGTAGTTATCGCCAATACCATCACAATTCTGTTGCTTCTGACCGCGAATTGTGGGTGGGCAGATTTGGGAACTTTCTATCAAATTGGTGACCCTGATGGTAGCGGTATTATGCCCGTTTTTCCTGCGGAAGACCGGCGACGTGTGGAGCCGATTCATGACATCACCACCACGCACGTTCCGCTAGCCATTTCTTTGGTAGACGGTCCAGTCAGAGTGTTGGCTGTTGCTAATGAGGAATATGGACGTTGGCCATTGGAGATCAAGCAAAGACTGGATGTTGACCTATCTGTTGTCTACACCCGAAGCAGCACCGAGTTTGGTTTCCACTCCGGTTCTATTGGAATGAGGAGTGAAGACATAGCTGCCAGACTACTTCAAACGCTTGATCGAAAACCAGATGTGATTGTTTCAGAGTTTAGGTTTGAATTTTTTTCCTGAAGTAGTGTTGTTTTGGCCGACTTCGCACCGGGAGTTTTCAACGGCCGTATGAGGCCTGATACACCCTGTGTTCTGGCCGTTGATGGGTTAACCGCAATATGGACTTTTGAGACAGCCTGTTAAATCCAATAAGACCGAACCCAATCTAGGAACGTGGTCTACACATTCCTATTGGTTATTCAAGCAGGTAATACGCCTCCTCAGCCACAATACTACAAGAGTATAATATCCCTATTATCTTGGAGGATATTCACTTGAAAATTTGCACAATTATATTGCTGTTACTCTGCACCTGTTCAATGTGTGCAGCTGCCGGCGATGTTATTCTGTATAAGAGTTCATTTGACGATGATGACCGGACGCTTTGGACTGGCTGGGCGGAGAAGCCGCCATTGACCATTAAATATATGGCTGATGGAGGTGATGGCAGTCCTGCTTTGAAATATACGGTTGCAGAATATGGTTGGAATGTGCAGATTCTCAATTTCGCCAAACCTGTCCACATCAGCGATAATACCGTTGTCAGATTCAAAATCAAGTGTTATCAGGGACGGTACGGCCTTAATATACATGATATTCAGGAAGGATCGGAGTATTATCTTCCTTTTTGGGTTCCTGCTTCAGGCCAGTGGACTGTAATTCAGAAGTATATAAAGAAAGCCACATACAAACGCTTTGGTAAGGATAATGTGCCGAAAGATGGGCTTGTTGGCGATGACCTGGAGAGTATACATATCGCTGCTTCCGGAATGGAAGTGTTGGTCAGTGACTTTGAAGTATTCAATTCAGGGGAAGAAATAAAAGAACTGCCTGCGGAAGAGGCCCTGTATAAAGGCGAGTATAAGCCTCTGAAACAGGAGATCACAGACAGAGTCTTTCCTTTTGGTATTATATATCAGGCAGTAGCAGAAGTTATAAATGCTGATATATTCGGCCAGACTGCTGAAGAGCGTTATGATGAGTCTGTCAGGGATATGAAGCATCACTATATGAATACCTACTGCAATTTCTGTGATGGTGCAATTATCAATTTCAGGCTTGGTTTGTCCAGCAAGTACAGTATGTATTTATTGGACACCATGTTTTGCGGCGCCCAGTTCTATCATCTGCCGGACACTACTAAAGAGGCTGCGATAGTCAAGAAAGCATCACAGGATAAATGGCTGTTAGGCTGGTACGGTCCGGATGAACCCTCTGATTACAAAGCCTGGCTGAGCAATAAGCTGGGAATAAACAAGATAGATCCCCAACACCCTGTAGCCAGCGCTTTTGCCTCAGAGGATGCCTTTGTAAACCTGGGGCCATATTGCGAAACGACAATGATTGATATTTATACATTTTTCAAGAACGCGTTTGATTCAGGTCCTATACTCAACAACGCAGATGCAATAAGAACGGCAAAGAAATGTACTGCAGGTAAAAAAGTCTGGTTCATTCCTCAAAGCTATGGCGACAGAGGACGTATGAGATATCCAACTCCAGCGGAAATCCGTCTGGTAACTTTCAACTCTATTTCCGCTGGTGTAAACGGACTGGTGTTCTTTATCTACAATGACTCCTGCTCTTACCTTGCTCCCAAAGTAGTAGAACCTAACTCCGAGAAATTCGATGAGACCCCGATAGATCCCTGGTTCAATGACAACCCGACATACCAGGAAATGGCTAGATTAGGCAGAGATGTCATACCGATTATGCCGTCGATCATGGATGCTAAAGAGACCACTACCGATGCTGATAGAATGGAATACAACAAAGCTGGTTTGGTCTTCAGCAGTTTCAAATCCCAGTTCGGGACAGTATATGTGATAGCCAATAAGTCTTTGCAGGAAAAATATGCAGGCGCTATAAGTCCCAAAGTTGCCTCTGGTCAACAGCTATACAACCTGGTGACTCTTCAACCACTTATGCTGGATAAACAGTCCCAATTGGCTGTGATGTTGAGTCCAGGGGATGGAGCAATTTACCTGGCAGCAAATTTGAAATCCTGGAACAAGATCAAATCTCAAATCCAGAAACGAAAAATCGTCACTGAACTGGAATTGCTGCACCAGGATTCACGATCACTAAAAGAAGCCAAATTCAACACTGCTCCGCTGGATAAAATGACATCCGATGCAAAATCAGCAGTCTCCTCAGGTAATCTGGACAATGCCATACAGAATCTTAATCTGGCAAAATCGAAATATGAGAGCCTTGTGTCAGCTAACATTCCATACTCATCTCAGGGCGAGGTGCTGGATCTAATCAAAGCTGATTTCGGTTCTATCCATTCAGGCTTGAAAACCAAAACCGACCTTTACGCAGGCAGCAGTGACCCCGCTTGGGTATCCCGCTATGATAAAATCCGCGCCTACAGCAGGGAATACTATAGAATAAGAAACAACTGGAAAACTGGTGACTTCTCAAAACTTAACGAACTAATTATGCTGCAACAGAATGTAAAAGCATTGAAAGTGGATATAGTAACCTCAATCTAAAACGTAAGGACGGTCCAGCGCGGTCACCCCTGAATATTAAATGCGAGCGGGAGGAATTAATTCCTTGTTTTGTTTTCGGTCGTTCGGGATTTACGTATTTGGACACTACATATGCCGCGGCTTAATGACAAACGCCCACTCCTCAATTCCCGAGTAACATGGAACCTGAAAGCATAGTCTTTTATCTTCGTTACCAACTACGAATTTTACGAAATTACTCCTTTATCTCCTGGACTAAATTCGCTGATTTTGGAGGCATCATCAGTCATAAAATCAAACTCTCTCCGTATAGGTTATATCAACTGAAGGGGATAAGCCTCTGGGATTCTTGTGCTATCGGCAGCGACTACTGGATCTCAATGTCTGCATCTTCTATAGGGTCCATATCACTGTGCATAGTGCCATTGGCTGCAGTGGTACGAACTGTTATATCGGACATGAACTCTAATACCTAAAAGCATTATCCAAATTGGATAATGCTTTTGGTTTTTGATGTCCTGAAACTACATCATTACTTCCCGTAAACACTCTTCCCTTCTCCATAATATGTATCATAAACTTGTGTATATATGGGTATCTCACCTCGTTCTGCTTCCCTTATAGCATCCTGCTTGAATCCGGTGCCCAAATTGCAGATCCGATAGACAAACCAGCCTGGAATATGGGGGCGGGAATTGGTGGATACGCTTAGAAATCTGATTCGACTATTAGGATAAATATGGGGAGCATAATCCTTCTATGAATTATAGTTTACCATCCTGATGGTTGTCTCTGTTACCGTCTTGAAGTATGTGCCAATTCCAAATGATCCAAGCAATTTCTCAAACTATGGGAGAGAAGAACAAGGAACAACAAGCCTATATGATTACATTACCCGTCTTACACACTTTTATTGCGGAACAACGCAATAGTATCGTCCAGTCCCGGAGGCAATTCTTCTCCCGGGAGAGCGAAATAACGTCCACGATATCTGGTTGCTGAACCGGGCATTTCAGTAATTGCAGTAAACTCAGTTTTGCGTAGGTAATAATCATCAATTGCACGAGTTAATAGATCCTGAGTGGACACTATATCGCGTACAGATCGATAGCCATATGACATGACCCGCCATCCTGCCTCTACCATTCCAAATAAAGCCAGACCGTATTTCGCTGAAACGAGAATATCATTTCCGAGACTCTTATTCGGGAACTCCAGTGATCCAATGATCTCGACAATCGATTCCCACAACTTTACGCTTTCAGCTTTTTCTACTAACGCTTCGTCCATTAGAGAATGATCATACAGATATTCCAAAGCTGGATTAAGTTGATCCAAGCCGCCCAGTACATCATCACGCATCCACCAATGACAGATAGGAATTATACTGTTGGTTTTAGTGGAATCCAGAGCGGCTACATAGCGCCCCTTGAGCACTGCTTTTGAAGAGAGCAGACAAGCTTCATGAAACCGTTCTATATCCTGGCTAGATAGTCCAGTAATCTCACCGCAAGCCTTTGAGAATGCAGCATCTTCATTTCTCGATGTGTCTGCAAACCAGGCGGCGACAGTTCGAACATTCAATTCACACCAAAATTCCGAAGAAATGTAAGGTCCATACCACCCGCCTCCGCGAGACCAGGTAAATAGTCCGTTAAACAGTGTGTTCTCTGAAATCTGATTCAAGCCACCTTCATTATTATTCTCAGCGCTTCCATCCAAGAGATCATGCCCAATATAATTCGGATATGCACCTTTGCCCTCGTATTCACGCTGACATTGCACTTCTACTATCTGTGGATGTTTGCCGATACCAAGGCATTGATTCGGTGGCACTCTTCTGAGAAAATCAGCAGCTGTATACTTAATACTGAATATCAGATTGGGATGGGCCTCTATCTGTGATGTAATATTCAGATAGTAGTCAGCACTGGAGTGAAATCGGTTGGGGTAACAGTCCCATGTGCGGAAGATTAACTTCTTTTCCTTTTTGCATACCTCGTCGATAAGCAAATTCAACAGGATAATAAACTCTTCGACTTCACTCTTACAAGGACCATCAGTCTGGTATGTGACCGCACCATTGCCGAGGTGGTAAGGAGTATCATATGTGTATGTTTCACCGACGCGTATCACATAGCCATCTATTTCAGGGAATTTACAGGCGATGTTCTGAAACATCGCACGCAAGGTTTCCTGGGTAAATGGTCTGCGAATGGAGATCCTGCCAGTATCCGGATCGCATAGCTCATTCCGAAAATTATCCAGGAGTAGTTTTGGAAGCACTATCAGGTCGACGTGGTAATAAAGATCTAATCCTGCATTTTTTGTCTTTGTATTCTGCTCAATGATTCGCGCTTCTATCTCCTGTGCCCAAATGGCTTCCTCAGAACCTGTGGTGCGCCAGTTAAAACCAATTTTGTCATAATCAGCGACAGCCTCCACGTGCTTAAACACCTGGCCAGTATACCCCAATCCTGAGAGAACAAGAGGATCAAGAAATTTGGTGTTTGTTGGAAATTCGCCAGGATTATGATGCACCATATCGATCAGTATTTTTTCATTAGACATCCAGGTACCTTCGTATCCATTCAATCCTGCTCGCGATTGAATTTACTATTTGTTTCATCAATTACTGTCTTGTGTACGCAATTATGCACCGGCCTGCATTGTTTGTGATCAACTCAGTTTTTGCCCCTACTGCAGGGTAAAAAGCGAAGCTTCGTGAATAAAGCGGGTAGGTATAACCTGAATTGATCTACCACCACGGAGTAGGTTCCTCATGCGTTTTGACAAAGCGCTTATCCTGGATTATGCTTTCAGCCATCTCTTCCAAGTTGGACTCTAGAAATGTTAACGTGCTATCACGTCCCGCTAAAGCACCGCCCAGATAGTCTATTGCTGTTAGTTCCAATGATTCGATCAGCTTCCGTGTCTCGCAGACTTCCTGGCGTAGGTCACATACTTGCTGTTGGGTATTGTCCAGATTCTCGTTTAATTCAAAATGAGCCAACAACTGTTCGTATATATCTACATAGTCCCTGCAGTGTCGGGTGTATATCTCACTGATTTTGAGAGATTCCGCATACCAGTTGATTTCACAGCGTGCCGAATCATGGACACTCAGCATTTTTAGCAGATCATTGAGAATATCCCTTGCCTGTGCGGTAATATTGTGTACCTTTTGGAACTTATCCCGGGTCTCTGCCATGTCATTTTTTGTTAGCTTATTCCAATACGCAATTTGTTCAAAAGGATTGAACCCACCCGCTCCTATTTCTGTGTTTGCAACAAATGGTACTGGATACTCGTTGTGTTCTCCGTATAGAGCGAACATTTTCGCCATAATCGGACCAGCAGTCTCACCATATAACTTCCGGCAGGCTACGCCCAGGAAACCATCACTGCCAAATAATTCCTGCGGTCTCAATTTACCTTCCATCATGTCTTTGTAGACCTTGAGGAACTCAAAATAATCCGCCGGCATATCTTTCATATTGTAGAAAGCACTGCTTTCTGAGTTCCATAGATATTCGGCATTCAGAAGCTGTAAAGGTTCCTGGAATGCATTGCCGCATGCGGTTACCACAGCGTCTGTTCCTTTCATAATGCTGTGAAGGGATGGTGTCGGCAGGAGCAATTGGTCATTATGGAATCCATCTGCTCCATAAAAGTAAACAATGCCGAACTCATGTCCCTGGCCATATGTGTCCAGAGCCTCTCTCATCTGGGCACACCTCAGGATATTGCTGTCATGGTTGAAGAACTGTTCCCTGAACATAAATGAAACATTGTGTTTGTATTTCATCAGACGACTGACAGTAGCCCAATAAGCAAGTGCGTTTTGCCAGTCTTCATCTGAATGTTCATAATTCATATAGCCGGGGCTGATCATATACAACACACAGTCGCGATCGGCATCATAGCCTGGTTTCTTTACGCTCTTTATGCATTCCGCCAGAGTATCATAAAACTCTGCATAAGCTCCGGCCATCCCAATGTCTGAATCAAGGTCATCACTGGGCCAACGTTTTCTACACTCCGGACATCTCTTCAGCCACATTTCTTTGCTGACACGATCATTGTCCAGATTATGGATATACATGGCGCCTGGCTCTACCTCATATACAAAGCGCCTGAACTCTTCGCACTTAAGCCGCATAAGTTCCGTGTTTGTAACGCAGGTTCCACTGTATCTACCAAGCATTGAAGCTACCCCATCTCCAACTCCACCCAGGCAGGGATACTCCTCTCCATCCGGATATGAGTTGCGGTTTTGGAATACCTGTCCTCTGTAGAAACCTCGGCCTGCTGCGCCATAACCGGAACCGTAGCCTACATACATTAAATGGATGCCTCTGAGCCTTGCTTCTTTGTTAATCTCACGCATCAGCTCCGCATATCCAGGGAACCTGTCAGTTGCCCAGCCCATAGCATCAAAGAGAAGCATATTAACTTTATACCGGACACACATATCCAGTTTCTCTACTATGCGCTTACGATAATTGTCGATTCCATCGCCTCTGTCATAAGACCACATGCCGCACTCAGCCATAATCAACCAACAGTTCCCCCGGTATTTGAAGTCGGGATAATCTGCGATGATCTGGCTGTCGAGTGTGATCACGTTGTCCTGAATATGAAAAAGCTGCAGGAGTGTCGAAACAGCATACATACAGCCTTGTTCGCTCGCTGCGCACAAAATGACAGGCTGATCTGCATTTATCTGTATTATGTATCCTTGCTGACGTCCAAGATCATTATCAAATACTTTCATACTATCTGTATCAAGGTATCGATCTTTCAGCAAATTGTAGTCACTGCATAGAATTATTGATTCTTCAGCTGGGGTTTCATTAATCTCCAACCTCACTCCAAATTTGTGCAGAGCTTCGCTACAGAGAAATCCGGCAGCGAACAGAAGTGTTTCTCCAACCGGCCCCACTAAACATACGGAGTAGATCTTGTCGCGTTCTAACAAACGTAAAGCCTGATTTGTCGGTACGATGTTTTGAGGTGTAGGGATTATTCTATTGAATCCTGTATTGTTGTTTGGCATATTTCACACTCCACACGGATGATTCATTATAAATCACGGTTTAACCAGTATCACTCGATCCATCCACACAGCGTCTTTGTCTTTTGAGCCCAACACATAAGCCGGGCCGGTCGCCTTGAGGGAAATCCAAATATCTCTCTGGAAATCAAGATCTGCCGGGTTATAGGCTCTGTCTAGTTTGACACCCAGCATCCAACTACCGTGAGCCCATACTTTGACGCCAGGTCCAAGTGGGAATCGACCTATTTTATACCAGTGGTATTTACTGTCCTGCGGCAGGTCCTCAGGTTTTATTGTGATTGAAGGACCGAATATTTTACGGGTTTCATCATATACACCAAAAGACAGCGGAGCACTATGTACATCTGGTTTTGGTCCCTCATAATAAAGAGCTTTTCCTCCAGCTGCATCCTGATCGTCCACCAGGGCATTACTGCCCAGATCTCCTCCGACACTCCATGTTGGCATATCGCAATATGTGAAATCGGTCACAGCATCCAGTGAAAGAGAACTAAACTGTTCCGGAAGTGAGATCGGGCCTGCTCGAAGTGGTATCATTTCAGCAGCAACCTCAGCTCTTCCGGTTTCAATGGTTGCGGGACTACGGAATTGGTCCAGCAGAGCGTATCGGTTGGTCTCATATCGATCAAGCACTGTTTTCCTATCAAATGGCATAACATTACCAGCAGCTAGTTTACGTTCCAGGTTGCCCCAAAGCCTGAGTAGTATTCCATCAACAGGTATACGTTCACGTCTTACATGTCGAAGCGCAACAGAATCATTTTGGCATGCGGATTCAGCCTCGCTTAGTAGTCTGTCACTTGTAACGAAAAACGGCAGATCAAGGTATTTCTGAGTGTAAGCAGTCAGATTTGCCAGACGATCCGGGTCCTCGGTTATTCGCTTCTCAAGATATGCAAGATATTTGCCCATACTGTTTGCGCCGGGACCATAATAACCCTTCATAAATGTCTTAATGAGTGGACCTGCAGGTCGTCGGCAGTCCTGCATAAGCTGTAAGCCCAGCCATCGTCTAAGAGTGAAGAAACTGCGTGTCTCGGAACCAGCCAACTGAGTGAATATTCCTTTCACCTTCAGTTCTCGCATCCATTCCAAGTCTCTCTGTAGAACACCGGCATTAGATTCCGGAGTGTCCATATTATCAGAGAACTGACTCCAGTAATCCCAGTAGTAGACATTCTTGGAAATCTCACACCAGCGTTTCAAATTCTCACGAGGAATTTTGTTATATGGATGATTGAACGGGCGGAGGAACTCTCCCCATCCGCTGTCACTCAGATCGCAGAACCTGATCACAACATTGTTGCGAGGTTTGAGTGCTTTTGGAGGTTTCTGCCAGATAGTGTATGCCAGAGTATGTATCAATACATCAGGATATTCTTTTGCAATGTTAGCTGCTATGTTGTTGATGAAATCCAGCAATGGCCCCATCTGAGCATCCTCGCGTTTGGCAATGGCCTGGCAATCCGCACACTGGCATAGGTGATGGACATCGTTTGGACTGATATCGTAGAGTACCGGGTAAGGTCTGTTTTCTTTTTTTGCATTAACTCGGTCTTGAACAATAAAACCTTTTAACTTTTGCAGTACTATCTTTCTTACGTCCTTATTCGTGAGGCACAGCTGACCCATCTCGGATTCACGTTCGCCAGCAGCACTCATTGAGAAATACTCGGGATGGTCTCTAAAGTAATCATTCGGAGAGATATAATATTGAACTGTATGAACATTGCCCGGAGAGCCATATTGGAAGCAGGACCCAAATTCGTTGCTAAGATATGTCCCGGTTCCATTGGATTTGTTACGCACATGAAACCAGTCCTCTCTACGAATCCAATCATCAAGCCGCGTAAGGTCGCGAATACATGTATATATGGAGCGTTCGGCAAAATCAGGTTTACGTACATAACTGATATTTGGCAGTATAAGGGTAGACTTATGAGGTATTATCTCGGTAGTCTCATCGAGCCAATGACATGCAAACTGCCGTTCCAGAAATTCATATACAGCATAGAGAGTTCCTCTTGGACGCCCTCCTGTTATGATGAGATTATTGCCTACAGTTCGAAGCGCCCAAGTTTCATCTCCGAGTTTTTTAGTATTTATTCCCTGCTTAATAGAATATGCAGTCCAGCCTACATAGATGGCTGGAGTCTTGATTGGATCTTTTCCCTCCTTGACAGTAATAAATGCAGCCCCAGTTATTTTCTGCAGGTAAGCAGCAAGCTCCTCAGCAGCCGTTACTTCAGCAGGAATGGGATTAACCCCTGTGACAATCTTCATCTTACTAACTCCATTTACGGCAATGAGAGAGGTTGTCTTCCCCAAAATCGGGGATGCAAACAGGAAAATGGCTCCAATAACCAATAATGTGCGTATCATCTGTAAAAACCTCCACGTATGAGTGTAGAATTGTTGCGGTCGACCATCACATTCACGCCAAACACTTAACGCCAGGAATTGAATAAAATGGTATCTCGTCAACCCAAACTATTTATTGTTCTCTCTTCAATCCAGCTTCAACTTTGGCAGTATGTTCGACTCCCAGTAGTCATCAAGACGATGGTGAATTTCACGGATCTGCGGATGGTCTTTCCTGCGCATGTGCATAATCGTATAGTTGAATGACATCTGCGGATGCGCTGGGTAAAGGTCCAGATGGGCACGGATTGATTCGAATTCACATCCGAGCGGTGGTTCCTGGCCGATCCCCAGCACGATTGGTCGTTCGCCAATCTCCTGTAGCGCTTCCTCGACTGATATAGCACCGGCAGCCGTCTTTTCAATAGAACCTGCCTCTGTATATAAAATACCGGGTATATGCTTGAGTGTCTCTCGAAACACATGTGGTCCGCTGCAAGGATGGATAGCAATTGTGCCAAGTTCTTCAGCGATCTGGAGATCATACGGCAGGACATGCTCCTTGTACATCTTTGGTGAGATGAGGTTGCAGGAACACTCACAGACGATGTTGTTTGACCAGAACCATGGAATCATCCGGTCTGGCCCGATCCACTTGATTAGGGATCGACGCACATGTATCCAGAAATCCGTGATTACCTGCAAGCAGGCGTGGAATTGTTCGGGATCCGTGTATGGTGCAGTGAATACTTCGTTGCCAAGGATAAGATGTGCAAGGTTAAATGGACCCTGCCGGTCGGGAAGTGCGATCTTAAACTCCGACGGAGTAAAGGACTTGATCTGATCAATCTTTTTTTTCATTGTCGGCAATAGACCTGATAACTCAGGGTCCGGCATACCTTGCGCGATCACCTCGTCCATCGTTTTGTGCTCCTGCGGGGTCCACTGAGCTCTTGGATTCAACTGCTGTCCGAACGATGGACAGAGCGTGCCAGGTCCCAGTCCCAGTGAGAACGAACGAGATACAGGATTTAACATTTTGAGCGGTTCGAGGTTACTGACGATTTCGCAAGCAAGATCAGCTTCCGGGTCTTCGGGTATATCCACGCAGGGCAAATCCGGTTCTTCTGTGGGAATGAACGTGTCTGTTGGATCAGTCAAGTGGTTCAAATATATCATCGGGTAACGTAAAGGTCGACCTTCCCAGATTGCACGATACGCGTCCAGAATTTCACGTTCGGGATGATTGCACATTGTGTCCTGGAAATATTCAATGGCTTCGTATAAAGATTGAATCTGCATTTGACTAGTGTGTTCCTCTTTGGTTTTGCAATAAAACTATGTGACTGACATACTGCATTAAATAATATTGATTCTGCTTTTCGTTCTACATATCCAGCATCATCATCAGTTTTTCGACAAAGTAGCGGTAGTTGTCGAAAGAAATGTCATCCGGAACAGAGTGGTCGATTGCCGGAATGTAACCGCCTTCTTCCAGTAATGGACGATTGCGTTCCAATTCTGCGTCAATAGCCTCTCGACTTTTCGCTATTTGACGCTTGTCAATGCCTCCGATCAAGCGCAATTCTCGTCCATATTGATTGCGCAATTCGAGAGGGGCCATACCAGCAGCCACTTCACAAGGGCACAGTCCGTTAATGCCTGCATCCAAATAATCCGGTATGAGTGCTCGTACGTCCCCATCGCTGTCATACCATGTGAGTTCCACACCCTGGCTGCGAGCATATTCCAATGCTTTTCGGTAGTATGGCAGGATAAAACGGCGAAATGTTGCGGGGGAGATCAGTGGACCAGTTTTGAAACCAATATCCTCACCAAATGCTATGACATCAACCCTTGTTTGACCCAACACGCGCCTCATCCCCTCCATGACAACGGTGAAATACCGCTCAAATAACTCGTCTACCAGATCCGGCGCGTCATAGAACAGATAACTTGCAACTTCAACACCGGCAATCGAACGTAGAGTCCAGTAATAGCATCCGCCATCCAGAACCGTCAATTCGTGACCTTGTTGTGGTTGATTTATGCTTTCTTCCCATTTCTTGTCGAACCGTTCAACCAGCCTCTCAATGGAGTAGTGCTCGTTTAGGAATTGTCCTAACGTATCCCGATCCTTCACCGGGAATTCGATCCATTCTGGCATGGTCATGTGAGTTTTGAAATCACGGACTTTACGGCCATACTCATCGATGGATATTCTTACCTCTTCATCCTCCCACACTGTGTGTGTTTCAAACACCGGATATGGCCCCATATGTCCGCTGAGGTTTCGTAGAGTCAATGGCTCATTCAACCCAAGATATTGATGTACATTAACATCCGGATGTAATCCCTCCTGCTGCCATCTCGTCAGTGTTTGATCCCATATACTTACCAAATACAGTGGTCGTCGATCCACTGATTCATAGCGCATTGTTCTTAGAAATCGCTCTCGTTCTGTCATTAGTGTTCTCTCTTTCATTTCTATCACACGCCGTAAATGTCTTTACGTCTATTAAGACCGGATCTATATTGCGGACGTTTTGAAGAAATTTGTATTTCAATGATGAGTTGTACTGCTTAGCAACTCCTTGCCACGTTCGTAGACTACGCGTAATTCCTTCATCAGTCCAGCAGGTGGCTCATAGTCATGTTGTTGAATTAGCTGTTTAGCTCGCTCATTTGCTGCGATGAATGCATCCGGTTTACCAGCTGCAGCCCATTGTGCACGGTCTAACCGCTGCAGCAGTTCGGGTAGATGGTATTGCTGTCGGAAGTTCTGTGCAGTTGTCTCGTGTGCCATGAATGGAAGAGCACTCCTGACTGCATCGTCGATTACATCCGGTAAGCGATCCATTACAAGATCAGATACGGATTCCGGACCTCGGGTGACACGGACGCCATGGTCGATGCTGTCAAGATCGAGAAGGAGTTGTCCAGGAGACCAGACTTCATCAATCCCGAGAGTGCCTACACCATGGAATCTGTCGCAACCTGCGAGTAGACCCATCAAGATCCCTGTGGTGCGCTCGAGTTGAGCCTGTGGTCCGGGCAACGAGGCGGAAGTCTGAACCGGTTTTGAGTTCCAGGCGATTCCATACCAGTAGAGAACATCACGTTTCATCAGGTCCAATATCTCGCCCTCGGGTGCACCTAACATCAAAGTGCCGCTCCTCATATCTCCGGGTTCAGGATGTGTGAAGATGCCAACATCAAGGTCGGGTAGCAGTGTGTACAAGATTGTCGCACCACCGATAACCTCCGCCAGACAGAGTGTCATTATGGAAATCGGATCACAAGGACCACTGACTCCCATCACTGGCATAGAGCCTACATAGGCTTGTTTGATCTCACTCCGGAAGTGCCAGAGAACATCCAGATTCGGACCTCCAAACACAAGTGGATTAGGCAGCCACACTGACGCAGCCGGAATATCACAACCGCAGACTCGGTTCATGTCCCGGATGATACAAGCGGTCTGGATGTCCGAAACCAGGGGGCTAAATCCCCCTGCACTCGAATATTCCGCCCCGATGAGGTACTGTTCAAGTGGAACCAGTGCTGATGGGACATCCTGCGGTACACCCGGTACGCAAGGCAATATACCACGTGTCTTCAGCACCTCCGCCAGTTTTGTGCCTGACACAGCATCTGCTCTCGTCAAAGGCATTAAGTCGCGTCCATCCTCAGTGACAATCCAAGTGTTATAGTCAAGCAAACTGTAACCGATTTTATCCGGAGATGTCGGTCCTGGCGGTGGAGTGAGGGGACCGGGATGACGGCATCGCCAATCGGTCAACCAGTCTTCCACCTGCTGTGGATCTATCAGTACACGACCTGCGTGTTCAATAAATCCCTCGCGCTGCAGCAGTTCAGACTTGATCCCGGTATGGTGTATAGCCATGCCGGTTCGTCCCAGAATTGTCACTGCCGTCTCGTGAATACGTTCGATCGTTGTCGTAGTAAGTGCACTATTCAGATGCCAGGACATATGTGTTCTCCCTATGTTCGATATCCCAGAGTCCAATGTATCTCCAGAGTAATATGTTCTTTCTAGCTCTTAATATTTAAGGTCTTGATTTATCCCGATTTCTTTTTTGCAGATTCAACAACCTCGCGTATTGCTTTTGCTGTATCCTCCCGGATAGGTTCAACTTCATTGTGAGATAGAATAGTATGCTTCCTGTCCCGACATCTGGTCTCCATATCTGTTGCTCCACTCTTATGCCATACCTCATAATAATCCCGATCCAACAGGCGTGGGAAATATAATTCCTGTCTGAAGTATTCGCCTGTATGTTCGCGGTCTATGAAACTTCCGCCAGGTCCGACTTCCTGTATGACTTCGATGCCAAAAGCCTCATCGCTCAGGTCAAGAGTTCGCGCGCTACTCTGAACATATGATATGACTTCATTTTGCATTACAAGCATATCCAGCGAAGATGCCTGGTCTACACCTGATATACCCATATGTCCATATATATCTGCACCTGCAGCAACTCCTAAAGCCAGATTAATTCCAGCTTCCAAGCCAGCCTGCGCATCCGGACGCTTGGAGTCTGTTAGACCTGCATTGATATATACAGGCAGGCCGTAGTACTTGCCCATTTGGGTCATTGCAACTCCAAATATCGCCTGCTCTGGTCCGGAGAAGATTAGCTGAGTTGTACGCATATCGAATGCATGGCAGATTCCTCCATAGCAGACAGGCATACCAGGTTTTATCAACTGGGTTATGCATATGCCAGCCAGGATCTCTGCATTTTCAACAGCCATTGTTCCAGCCACGGTTGCAGGTGCTGATAGCCCCATCTGTGCCATAGGACCTACTGGAACAGGTAGATTGAGCCTGGCAGTTTCATAAAGTAAATCTATACCATCAAATGGGAATCGTAAGGGACTGATGGGTTCCAGGAAAGGGTAACACACCGGATACTTGATTGCATCTTCAATTGTTCCGCGCAGTGCTATGGTCATATCCACCAGATACTTTGCCGATGCTCTGTCATAGAACCAGAATGTAATCGGCTTGGTTGTGTTGTGGAGCATGGTCTCCATTACTTCAACACAGCGATATGAGATCGGCACTTCGTGCGGGTCTGCCATAGCTCCAGGTATATTTATACACTCCAGAGCATCTGCAAACCGAGTTGCCACGGCAACATCGTTCATGTTTGCATACCGGCGTTCATGCCCTACTTCATCCAGCCAATTAGCTTGTCCTGATGTCGAGTTGTAGTTGCGTTTACCGTTTCCGAATTCAGCATATTTGCTGATATCTCTCCCATATATGGTAAACTGCTTGCACGCAAGCTCCAATAGTTGTTGGACCAATTCAGATGGAATCTGCACCCGCTGGGTTGTCCTGTCAACTTTTGCTCCTACATCATCAAATCGGTTTAGCATATCCTCGTGAGGGACAACAACCCCTATGCATTCAAGAATCGCCATTGATTTATCTGAAATCAGCCCGATTTGTTCTTCCGACAATACGCTGGAAATCATTATTTCATCATCCTAATCTCCAGAAAACACTGGAAGATACTCTTTTTGCAATTCGAGCATATCATCAAGCAGTGCTTCAGCAGCGGAAATATTGTTAACAACAGGATCAAGAAGCAAGGCTTGTAGCAGCAATTTTTTAGAACCGGTACGAAAAGCTTCCGTGACTAGAGCGTTAATTGAACACTGTGTTCTCATCATTGCAGCAACAGGTTCCTTTATTGGCTGCACGGTCATTGGATGTATGCCTTTTTTGTCAACAGTAGCAGGTACTTCTATGGCAGCGTTTAGAGGTAAATTGGGAATGTATCCATCATTATTTATGACATTCACTGCATCTCTAATGCAATTATGGTTGAACTCAATATCACATATGATCGGTATAGCGAGTTCGCCAGTTGGCTGCATGTAATCTTCATCAAGTGGTGTCTGACTAACAAGATCAATCTTGGCAGGTGAGCTGGTAGTGACAGGCTTGTGTTCTTGTCCATAAGGCCATTTAACTCCGGAATATTCTGAACCAAAGGACACATACTCTCCTACATGGTCGTCCGATGGTATTGAGAACATGCCGAAGATTTCAACCATCTTCTTGAATAATGGCGGGGTGTCAGGTGAATCATCAGAGATAACCTTGTCTAAAAGTATATCAATCAATTCTTTTCCAGTGAGTTTATCGACTACACTTTGAATGCTGAAAAAGTGATTCAAACCTGCTGATATTATATGCAATTCATCCAGTGGTCTGTTCAGATATTTGGATATTAGATTCTTTGCCATGAATATACCATGACAGAGTCCAACAGCCTTGACTTTGGTCAGATGGCATATTCCATGCAGAACCCGAGACTCCGGATTGGTGAAGTTCAAAAATAGAGCATCGGGGCAAATCTGTTCGACGTCCTGGCATATAGGTATTACTTGATTAAGACTGCGCAGAGAATGAAACAATGCGCCCGGGCCACCATTCTCTCCCAACACGTGCTTGAAACCATATGCCAGTGGAACTCTAAAGTCCTGTTCCCACAATGGCATCCGGGCTACCTCAACTGCACTGATTATGTAATCAGCACTCTCAAAGGCTTCCTTACGATCTGTAGTTTTCATAATTGTAGCATTAGAACCCGTATAATTCTTCATTCGTTCAGCTAATTGAGTAATCTGTCCAAGCGCGTTATTGTCTGTATCCACTAATGCAACAGTCAATCCATCATAGTTCTTCAATTCATCAGCCTGCAGGATATCTTTCATCATCCCAGCTCCAAAACTGGTGCTTCCGGCCCCAACAATTACAATTTTCATAGATTTCCTCTTATTGCCTTTATAGAAGTACAAAGTAAAAATGAATATTCAAAGCTGTGAATATAGCATCAGTAATTGGAATAAACTGCTATCAAATGCTCTGTTATACAAGATAGCAGTTTGACTCTCATTATCATTAGTGTTACGTAAAACCTTAAATATCAAGTATACTGAGGCGCATTATTCACCATATTCTGCTTTCGACCAGCAGTAGGAACGAAAGTGAGTCAATCATTAATCATGCGCGCAAATATTTTCTGTTGTCGATTCTGCTTTTTAATCGTTCAAGATCCACTATGAACTTTTCTGAGAATATACATCAACGAAATAGATGAAGAATACGCCCGACCTGTAATTGAGTCGGGCAGGGCAAACTATTTACGTGTTTTTGTGAATCTTCTGAACCCAAGCATTAAAAGAGGTAATCCCAGGCCGATAAATGATGATGGTTCGGGAACAACTGAAGATGGAGGATTCGCAGAATATTGCAGCGCGTTTGCGAACAGCCTCGGATAATCGCCGGTCATCGTGTTATCTCCTGGCCAGACAGTGATGCCAACTACCTTACCACCATGGTTAGTAGCTACAAATGGAGTGCCATCAGTCCATCGAGCCACTACCTCGGCTCCTGGATTCACATTGACTACGTCTCGAAAATATCCTGTGATGGAACTGATTCCGGACATCAGAGGGTGACTCAGGTTGTATGTACCCAGTGATGCGGTACTCCAGTCGGAACTGCTAACACTGTATGGGCTGTAAGTCGTGTCAGTCATGAGTCTTCCCGCAATAGGAAAAACCCATACCGGATAGAAGCTGAATGTGGCCAACACTACTCCACCTCCTGCATCCACATAGTCAGCGAGAACGTTACCGAGTTCTGTGGGATTCTTGTAGTAATCGTTGTTCCATACGAGTACGGAATCAAAATTACTGAGTTCTGCCAGTGTCGGTGTGGAATCTTTGGCATCTACATAGGTTAGATCAGATGATGCAAACATATCGGTACCAGTAAGGTAGGTCTGCACAAACGGATTATTGAAGTCTGCGTTGACCAACCCGGATTTGATTGCCCATGAGGTGTTAACGACTCCTATCACAGACATCACTGTGACTACAACTACGAGAAAGCCTTTTATTGTGCGAACATTTCGTTTCATAAATCTCTCCTCTTTTCTGTTATTCAGTGTGGTTATTCGGACTTTTATATCTCTATAAAGAACACAAATAAGCTAATCCGCCTTATTCACCAAACTTAGCTTTTGTCCGGTAGTAGGAACAAAACTGAGTCAGTTATGAATAATGCAGACTAGCAGCTTATCCAGAATAAATCGGGTCATCCCGGATAGAGACACAAGTCCTGCAGTATTAATGGTTTGACGTAAAACCTATTTGTAATATATCATATCTATTAAGCAATGTCCAGCATTCTATATTTAGGCTTTTGGAGGTATATGATAATGACTCTGCAAACTAGAAAAGCTTCAGGTAATACCGACTGGTTCGTCCATGATCGATTCGGGATGTTCATACACTGGGGACTGTATGCTCAACCAGCGAGAAATGAGTGGATCAAGCAGTTTGAGGAGATACCCGATGATGTTTATGAGATGTATTTCAAACACTTTGATCCCGATCTCTATGAACCTGAATTATGGGCCAAAGCTGCGGCAGATGCAGGTATGAAGTATTTCGTTATAACAACAAAACACCACGAAGGTTTCTGTTTGTGGGATTCAGCACTAACAGACTTTAAGTCTACCAACACACCATATGGCAGAGATCTAATTAGGCCAATGGTGGATGCATTCCGTGAGTATGGATTACGGGCAGGATTCTACCATTCGCTAATCGACTGGCATCATCCTGACTATATTGTCGATGACTTGCATTCCATGCGCAATAACCCGGACCGGGCAAAGTTTAATGAACTCCGTGATCAGACCAGATATGCGGAATATCTGCACGGACAGGTGAAAGAACTGCTGACGCAATACGGGAATATTGACGTAATGTGGTTTGACTTCAGCTATCCATCGCGGAAAAATTCGGATGGTTCGGATTATATTGGGAAAGGACATCTGGATTGGAACTCTGACGGTCTGGTTGATATGATAAGAGAATTGAATCCAGGAATAATTCTCAACGACCGTCTTGATTTACCGGCTAGAGATGATTCCTGGGACATCAAGACTCCGGAACAGTTCCAAGCCAGGGAATGGGTGCGGGTCAATGGGCAACCAGTAGTTTGGGAAGCTTGCCAGACATTCTCAGGATCCTGGGGATATCACAGGGATGAAGAAAGCTGGAAGAGCACTGAGCAACTCATACAAATGCTGATTGACACAGTCAGTAAAGGTGGAAATCTGCTGTTAAATGTTGGACCAACGGGACGTGGAGAACTTGACGAGAGAACGCTGAATAGCCTGCAGGGAATGGGTGATTGGATGAAGAGACACAACCGTTCAATCTATGGCTGCACTCAGGCTCCAGAAGAATTCAAAGCCCCACAAGATTGCAGGCTTACATACGATCCCAAAACTAATCGACTATATTGTCACGTGTTCGCATGGCCGTTTCTACATCTACACCTGGATGGTTTTGCAGACAAGGTTGAGTATGCACAGCTCCTGAATGATGCATCTGAGATCAAGATGAGCACACTAATGGATTGGCAGCAGCAAGTAGGGGGTAGACCATCAAAGGATACTCTCACACTCACTTTACCCACTAAGAAACCTAATGCCACAGTTCCGGTAATCGAGCTGTTTATGAAAAAATAGCAGTAAATATACAGACAATCCAGGCATTGAATGAGACTGAACGAGTGGGCTAACTCGCATTATTCGCCAGGCATTGCTTTTATCCGGTAGTTGGGACAAAAGCTGAGTCAATTATGAACAATACAGGTTAGCCCAATCAGTATCAATTTTCATTTCATCCAAGATTGAAAGCCAGGATATCCAGTCCTTCATAGTCAGATTTACGCTCTTCCCATGGTGCTGGCTCCGGGATACCGAATACTTCGCGTTTACGTCGTAGATAATATAGATAGTTTTCGAAAGTAACATCGGGAGGGCATCTATGATCGAGGTGTGGAATGAACCCGCCTTCCGCGACCAGAGGTTTCAACCGCTCTATTTCTTTATCTATCTCATCTCTGCCTGCTATTAGTCTGGTCTTGTCAACGCCTCCAATCAACCGAACATTTTTACCGCACTCTTTGCGCATCATGAATGGATCTGTTCCTCCACGAATTTCCAATGGAAACATGCAATCAACTCCACCCTGCAGCCAGAGTTTGTAAATGCCGTTAATATTGCCATCACAGTCAACAATGCTGAACATACATCCATTTTCCTTCAACAAGTCTGTTATTCTCTTGTATCTGGGCGTTAACCATTTAGCGAACAAGGTTGGTGAAATAATGGACCCGTGGTTGAATGCCATATCTTCCCAGAATAATGCATAATCAAATTTCACACGGGTCACAACTCCGGATAGTAATTGATAATAGAATTCTGTGCAGTATTCGATCATTTCCTCGACCCAATCAGGATCGTCCATACAGGCCATGGCAATATTCTCAAAGCCCATCCAATCTCGCAGCTTACCAAACAGGCTTCCTGCACCAATAATCACCGGAACTTCAGATTTTTCCAACCGTTGAATGTGCTTCTCGAAGTCAGTAGAATCAGGGAACCGTTCAGGATCAGCCCAATCGAGTCTTCCCTTGAACTGGTTCCAGTCTGTTTTGGTTTCAATCGGAAATTTTAGAAAGTGGGGGATAGAGGATGCGCCATCTTTGTTTATGACCTTGGTTGCACCGTCGTAATCAATAATGGTCGTATGACGCTCATCTTCGCTGATTATTGTGTATTCGAATCCCGGTCTGAGCCCTCCATCAAAAGGGATACCGTCAGTTTTTTCAAATCCGAAATAGATATTAGCTTTGGGAATACTGTTGATGTATTCCGGTAGTCCCTGTTTATGCCAGACTGGGAAAGTTTCTTCCCAGTAGCCAAACTCAACATCAGGTATATGATCTACGGGCTCGAAATTCATGCAAGCCAGCCATCTTTCTCTAGAATTCATTTACACATTTTCCTTTACTTATTGATCTTTGAGTCATACTGACTATACAAAGGTAGGATTAATCAGGATACAGGTATTACGTCACACATTCCATTCAGTATTAAAAACAGAACTACTGCATAAAATCGAGTATATGGTAGGACAGTAACGGTGTCAAGGCTACTGTGTTATAATGGACCCAGTATTCTAGACAATATTTTCTGCAAAAATAAGTTAGAATCTAGCTATGAGAAAACGCTACAGTTCCGATTTTAAAGTCCGTGTTGTGATGGAGGTCTTGAAAGAAGA
>Ga0118677_10001634_pt1 | contig 46878 bp, 51 predicted proteins | sample AliMusrvi5mmetaG_FD_86154 | JGI IMG/M metagenome (GOLD analysis project Ga0118677, IMG submission 86154) | reverse complement strand
ACAGCGCCTACCGGGGCCTCAAGCAGGCCCTCGAAGGCAAGAAGTCCCGCGCAAAGCAGCCCGCAGCTACGGCAACGTAGCTTTCGGTCGGCGGCAACGAGCGTTCGATGCCACCCGCCTAACCTCTCTGCCTCGGTCCAGGGACTTACTCCGGCGGCGTTTTGGTATGATGCCTTTTCCGGCCCCGCGGGGCCTGGGCGGATGCTGGCTTGCGATGTTCTCGGGACAGGAAGAGAGGAGTAAAGCAAATGATCAACGAAAAGCAGCGCGCAAGATTGGGCGTACTTCCTGGTGAGGTGGTGGTTATTGTTTTCGGTGACGGCTCCATAAAATCCCAAGTCTGGCCTAATGGGGAAATTGCCTTTTATGGCGCACCGCCGCCTCCACCCGAGATCCCGTCCTCTAAAGGGTTCTTTTCCAAACCCGAACGAGTTTCCTGCGTGAGGAATTATGAGATACAGCCGGCTTATTCAATTGACTTTGAAGGGCATAGGGGGGCCAGAGTTTTTCGGTGCTCTGCCCGTCGTAAGGACTACAAAGGCGCTGAACATAAATTGCATGAAGAATTGGGCAAGTTGATTGAGCAGCAGAAAAAACGATGAACAGGCTAGACATCATCAAGGCCGTAGCCAAGGTGCTGACCACGAAAGGCGAGGCCGCCCAGGCCGTGGAGACGACGTTCGAGACCATCCGTGCGGCCCTCGGCCGCGATGAGAAGGTGGTGATCTCCAACTTCGGAACCTTCCGCGTCAAGCGCCGCGAGCAACGCCAGGGACGCAACCCAAAAACCGGCCAGCAGGTGACGGTGCCGCCGCGTAAGGGCGTGCGCTTCAAGGCGTCGAAGAACCTCTTACAGCCCTGAAGTCGCGAGGAAAACGGAAGATGTCGTGGAGCGTCGCCGGCCCAACGTGGCATTGTTTCTCCAACTCGGACCGGGAGATGGCTGTTACCGGGTTCTTTGTCTCACCGTTGGAGTGGATATGGAAGTTGTGGACGGAGCCCGATTACTTGGCGCGCTGGTGGGGCCCTAGCGGCTTTGTCAGCACAATTTTCAAGGTCGAACCCTGGCCGGGCGGTGTATGGAAATTCGTCATGCACGCTCCAGGCGGCACCGATTCCTCGCACAAGTTCGTTTGTAGCGAAGCCGCCAAGTTCAAGCGCATTGTCTGCGAACATGTCTCAAAGCCGCGATTCCGTTTAGCCGTTACCTTCAAACCGCAGGGCCGCTACAAGACCCACTTCGTCATGCGCCTGCACTTTGAGTCTCCTCCCCGTGGCGCATCCAAAGAAATGTTCGGGACCGCCGAAGCGCTCCACCAAACCCTGCTTCGTCTTAGGCGGTGCGCGGCCGAATTCAAAGGGTCTGACTTCACCATCGTCCGGCTCATGGATGCGCCTTGCGAACGGGTATTTCGCGCCTGGACCGATGCCGAGCAACTGGAACGCTGGTTTGGCCCAAAAGAGTCCAACACCAGGGTCGTCCTCTATCCCACGTCCGGCGGTGCCTTGCGCATTGTCATGTGCCCTCATAGGGGAGACGTGCACACGATAAAGGGCGTGCCTGAAGAGGTCGTCGCGCCTGAGCGGCTCGTCTGGCAAATGGATTTCTCCGAATATCCCAAGCAATGGCACGAGTCCGTCGCGGGCTATGCGGGCAGAGTCAAACCTTGGCGCCAAAAGCCATGCCGCCAGTTCGTGGCATTCAGGGATCGCCGCGGCAGGACACTTATGACAATTCGCACGCGCTTTCAGTCCGCCGAAATCCGCGATGCGATGATCAAAGTAGGCATTTTCGAGGATTTGAAACAGAGCCTGGAGCGACTGCAGGACCTTATGGCAAGACCTTGATTCCTCGCAGTAAGCCCTAGGCTGACGTGTCCCGGTTAATCATCTTGCCTTTGTCGGGGGGAATCCGTTAGACTATCTTCGCTAAATATACATTTAGCGAAGATGTAATGAGCTCACAAAACGACCCCACGCCAGCCCCGAGCGACAATTCTGCCGCTTCGCCCACTCACAGCGCCCACCTGCTCAAGCTCTACCTCCGCCACCTGGCGAACGCCGGCAAGGCTAAGGGCACGCTGCAGCGCTACGGCGAAGCCCTGCGGCTCTGCCTGGGCTATTTCGACCATCGGGATCCAGGCGAAATCACAACTGACCTGCTGGACGAATTCTACGAGGACCTGCGGGTGAAACGCGGCGCCGCCACCGTGAACATGATCAAGTCCGCGGTCCGGGGCTTCTTCCAGCACCTCCTGCAGACCGAGAAGATCGCCAAGGACCCGACCCGGCTCATTAAAAATGAAAGAGTTGTCAGGAAAAGCCCCGGGATATTCTCAGAGGACCAGCTCCAGGCGCTCCTAGACGCCATCGCGGCCGAAATCGGTACCCCTCCCAAGCCCGGACCCATGCGCGACTGGATGATGCTCAGCCTGGCCTACTACACCGGCCTTCGCGTCAGTGAGCTGGTCCAGGTCAACATCGAGGATGTCGAAGGCAAGAAAACCCTTGAGGTGATCGGCAAGGGAACGAAATTGGCGACCATCCCCCTCAACGAGAAGACGCGGCTTGCCCTGCGAAAGTATCTCCCCTGGCGCAAGTCCCTGCCGGCTGCGGACCGCAAGGCCCTATTCCTCAACCGCTTCGGCGCCAGGATCACCACGCGGGCCGTGGAGATGAACCTAAAAAAGTGGCTCAAGAAGGCGAAGATCGAGGCGGACTTCTCCCCCCACAGCCTGCGCCACACCTTCGGGACCAACATCCTGCGGGCCACGAAGAATATCCGGGTCGCCCAGCGGCTCCTGCGCCACGCCAACGTCACCACCACGCAGATTTACACCCACGTAGACGACGGCGAAACCCGTTCCGCGGTCGAGTCTCTGGGGTAGCCCCCCTCCGCCCTCGACACGCCCTCCGGCCACCTTGACAACAGCTCATATATGAGCTATCCTTAATCTGTGGACGATGGCCCAAATTACGAGATTCGTTTTTACACTACCGCGGCGGGAGATTGCCCGCCTATGGATTTGTTGGGGAAAATGCCTGAGAAACACGAGGCTAAAGCGGCCAAGTTCTTTGCGCTGTTGAGGGATAAAGGACCCAACTTGCCCCGGCCCTACGCTGACGTTCTCCGTGGCAAGATTAGGGAGCTGGTCGTTGATTTCCAACATCATGGTTATCGCTTTTTATACTTCTTCTCTGGCAGGACCATCGTGATAACCCACGGCTTCTTGAAGAAGACGCCACGGACGCCGCCAGCGGAGATAGACAGAGCGGAGCGCTACATGAGTGATTGGCTTGGGAGAAATGAATTATGAAGAGTAAAGATAAGAACCGTGGTATTGCCTTCGACGATTACTTGGAGAAGCGGCTCAAAAATCCGAAGTTTCGCAAGGCATTCGATGCGGTCGATGCGGAGGTCCGCCTGGCGGTAGCCATCGCGGAAGCGCGCGAACAGGCGGGATTAACACAGGCCGCGCTCGCCAAGGCACTTCATACCAAACAGACGAACATCTCACGCATCGAGAGAGGCGAGCAGAATCTGACCGTCCATACCTTGGAGGGGATTGCTAAGGCGCTCCACTGCCGTTTGAACATCCAACTCCAACCTGTATAGGGTCGCCCAGCGGCTCCTACGCCACGCCAACGTCACCACCACGCAGATCTACACCCACGTCGACGACGGCGAAACCCGCTCCGCAGTCGAGTCCTTGGAGTAGCACATGCGCATGTCCCGTTCCTGGGCCTCGTAATAGGCCTCTAAGTCATCGCAAAATGGTATTATATAAGTCAACGAAATGGACCTCTCCCAATCGAAGTATCTCCATCGCGTAGTAGACGTTGAACTGGACGCACTGCTTCCTGCTTTGGCGGCTTTGAGTCTTGAGGGCCCAAAGGCGGTAGGCAAAACGGCCACGGCCTCGCGGCGCGCGGCCACCGTGCATGCCCTCGACAAGCCGGGAGTCCTCTCCGTCTTAAGGGCTGATCCAAACCGGATTATTTCCGGGCAAACTCCTATCTTAATTGATGAATGGCAGCGGCTGCCGGAAACGTGGGACGTTGTGCGCCGGGCCGTAGATGAAGACCCCACCCCAGGCCGATTCCTACTGACGGGATCTGCCTTCCCGGCCGCGGCGACCCACACCGGAGCTGGGCGCATCGTCCGGGTGCAGATGAGACCGCTGACTCTTTTCGAGCGGGGGGTCGGAACTCCAACTGTCTCGCTGCGCGAACTTTTGACAGGCGCGCGCAAGCCTATCGCCGGGCATACCAGAATCGGACTCGAGGACTACGTGCGCGAGATCATCATTTCCGGATTTCCGGGCATGCGTGCTGCCACGGAAAGGGCGCAGCGTGCCCAACTCGACGGTTATCTGGCACTCATTGTAGATCGCGAATTCCCGGACATGGGCCACCACATCCGCAATCCGGCGGCACTGCGCCGCTGGATGAATGCCTACGCCGCCGCGACCGCTACCACGGCCTCCTACGAAGCCATTCGCGATGCGGCGACGGGCGGACAGCACGAAAAACCGTCGAAGACAAGCACGGGGCCCTACCGGGACATCTTGGAGCGTCTCTGGATCGTAGATCCTATACCGGCGTGGCTTCCAGCCAAGAATTATTTCTCCCGCCTTAGCGCCGGCCCAAAGCATCAGTTGGCCGACCCCGCACTCGCCGCCCGGCTTCTGGGAGCCGACGCCGATGCTCTCCTTGAGGCCCGGCCCCTCGGCGCTGTTATGGCGCGTGACACAACTCTTCTAGGACAACTCTTCGAGTCCTTGGTCGCTCTCGACGTGCGCGTCTATGCGCAGGCTGCCGAGGCGTCGGTCCGCCACCTGCGCACCCACCGGGGAGAGCGGGAAATTGATTTGATCGTCGAGCGCGGAGACCACAGGGTTTTAGCCGTGGAGGTGAAATTGACCCAGTCCGTCGCGGAAAGCGATATACGCCATTTGCGTTGGTTGCGCGACTCAATGGGGAAAGACCTCCTTGATGCCGTAGTCATCACGACAGGAGCGGATGCGTACCGGCGCCCGGATGGTATCGCCGTAGTGCCCGCCGCGCTCCTCGGTCCTTAGTCTCGTCGTACACGATCCGGGATATGGCTTGGGTCAGCCGATAACCATCGCGGCCTGCGCACATGATCGTCTCCGTATTGACCTCAGGTCAGCCCGAGGCCCTGAGAGCCTTCCAAATGTCCTACCAGTAAACTTGTAGGAGATTCGAGCACGTTTATCCTGGGACTGCCTCACGTTCCTAAGGGTAACCCCCCTTCCGGCAGCAGTCAAGCCCGCCGTTTTCGTCGATTGTTCACGTCTTCGCCCCGATGGGATCGGGGCCGTCCCAACGACGGAGTCGTTGGGACGAACGTCTTCGCAAGCTCGGCCTAGTCGTCTGCCGGCTGCGCGTCCTTCCCGTCCCAGGCGTCCACCGTCGGATCCACCTGGGAGTCCTCCCCAGCCCACGCCGCCGGCGGCGCACGAGCGGGCCGCGTCTTCGGGAAATCCGCCTCAAGCCCAACGTGCCTGAGCAGGCGCTCAAGCTCCACGTCGTCCCTGATCGACGCGACTTTGCCGCTCACTAAAACAGGACCGGGTCTGACCACCTAAACGGACCCACCCCCGCCAACCAGGCAATCCGTTATTGTGAAGGTTTTCATCCCGCGGCCGTAGGCGGGATGGAAACCCCGACGCCGACACTCCGGTCGGCGTCGATGCCGTTGTTGCATCCTTCTCTCTATAGGTCCCAAACAGGATCGGGCTATCCTCCAGAGATTAGCGGAGGAGGAATAGGCCTATGCCCCAATCACGCTGTCCGTACTGCGGGAGATGGTTCACGGCAGAGCTGGGGAAGGGCCAAAGACAAAAGACATGCGGTGCACCGGAATGCCGGCTGACGCACAAGCGGGAACTAAACCGGCGGTGGTGGGCGGACAACCCGACCAGTCGCCAGGCGCGTTGCGACAAGGTCAGGGATCGACGGCGGGAGATAGCCTACTACGACGGCTACCGGGCGAAAAATGCGGAGTACGTTGAGCGCAATCGCGCTCAAACGCGGGCGCGGATGCGTGTGCTGCGAGCGAGACGCAAGGATGAGGGCGGGGTCCTAAAGAGCCCACTGAAATATTTGGAGGGGCTTGGGATGGGGTCGGGAGGTCTGTTTGCAACACAGGAACTGGCGGAGGCCACGGCTCGACGAGAGGAAGGCTTACGGCCGAGGATGTTTGCAACACGGGAACTGGCGACAGGGCTTTCCGTCGGACTGTGGCGATACCTTCTGGCCCGGGAGCGGTTTGCAACACGGGAGGGGGCTGACGGCAAGGCCGAGGGCGCGATATAGTGAGCGACAATGCAGGTAATGGAATTGGGCCTCGATTCGCTGGACCTGTCTTACGGCCGCCTGCGCGTGGCTGACCGGCGGCGAGAGGCGCAGTTGATGGCGTCGATGGAGGAGCAGGACCAGCAAGACGCGATCAGCGTGGTGGCCGCGGATGACGGGCGTTGGCTCGTTGTAGACGGGCATAAGCGAGTGAGGGCGCTGCGCCGGCTTCGCCGGGACGTGGTGAAGGCGGTCGTCTTGGCAATGTCGCCGGCGGAGGCATTGGCGGCGGCGTACCGGGCCGACAGCGGCCCCGGCCGCAGCGCCATTGAGGAGGGCTGGCTGGTCTATGAGCTACATCGGGTCGGGAAATGGGATCTTGGCAAGACCGCGGCGGCGATAGGGCGCTCGAAGAGCTGGGCGAGCCGGCGGCTGGGCTTGGTGGAGGGATTGCCGGACGCGGTGCTCGAAGGAGTCCGGAGCGGCAAGCTCGGAGCATGGTCTGCGATGAAGCATCTGCTGCCGTTGGCGCGCGCCAACGCCGCGGCGTGCGAGCGATTGGCTGGCAAGCTCGTGGAAGCGAGCCTGAGCAGCCGGCAGATAGCGCTGGTGTGCGGGCATTTCACCAAGAGCGGCGCGCCGGTGAGGGAGCGCATCCTGGGGGACCCGGCACGATTTCTCAAGGCATTGGAGGCGTTGGGCAATGGGCTCGCAGATCCCGCGCTCAGCGAGGCCGAGGACCGGGCTCTCAAGCAGTTGGAACTGGTGGGCAATGTGGCGCTGGGGCTGACGCGCGGCCTGCCGCAAGCGCTGGGCTACGATGTCGGGGAGGTTGCCCGTGCCAAGCTCTGGTCGGCGTGGGAGCGGGTCCGGAAACGGCTGGCTTTATTGGATGAGACGATGGCGGCCTTGAAAACCGCCCAAGCAAAGAAGAGGGAGGAGAGATATGCTCAGTCAGGAAATACGGACGGCCGTCTTGACCCTGCACAAGCAGGGACACGGCAGCCGCAAGATAGCGAAGGACTTGAAGATAGGGCGCAACGCGGTGCGGGAGGTGATTGCCAGCGGCCGAGCGGAGGTCCAGCCGCGCCAAGGCCCGCCTCACCGGTTGGAGCCGTTTGTTGAGAGCCTGCGGCAGTTGCATGCGGAGTGTCGCGGCAACCTGGTGCGGGTGTGGGAAGAGCTGCCCGCGCGCCAGGGCGTGAGCGTGCCGTACACGACGCTGACCAGGTTCTGCCGGGAGCGTGGGATCGGCGTTCTTGAGAAGACGCCCGCGGGCCGCATCGTGACGGGTCCCGGCGAAGAGATGCAACACGATACCTCGCCCTACACGATTGAAATCGGCGGCAAGAAGGTCAAGCGCCAGTGCGCAAGCCTGGTGCTGGGCTACAGCCGGCGGATGCATATCCGCTTCTACGCGAAGTTCGACCGGTTCCATTGCAAGGTCTTCCTGACGGAAGCTTTCCAAGCCATGGGCGGGACCTGCAGCCGGTGCGTGATCGACAACAGCCACGTGGTGATCGTGTGCGGCACGGGCAAGAACGCGCAGGTTTCCCCCGAGATGGAGGCCTTCGAGAAGCGCTTCGGCTTCAAGTTCATGGCGCACGAGCTGGGCGACGCGGACCGGTCGGGGAAGGTGGAGCGGCCGTTCTGGTACATCGAGCGCAACTTTCTGGCCGGGCGGACCTTCAAAGATGACGCGGACCTTAACCGGCAGGCTCAGGCGTGGCTTGAAGAGAAGGCCGACGTGCGGCGGCTTCGCGAGCTTGGGGCCAGTCCGCGGGAGCTTTTCGTCGCCGAACGGCCGCACCTGATCCAGTTGCCGCTCTACGTTCCCGAGGTCTACCAGATCCACCGGCGCGACGTGGACGCCTATGGCTACGTCCATCTGCACGGCATGCGCTACTCGGCGCCGGCCAAGGCGCTGGGAACCTCGGTGACGGTGCGCGAGAGCGACAAGGAGGTCGTCTTGCTGCAGGGCCACGAGGAGCTGGCCCGGCATGACAAGCTCACCGGGGCCGACGGTCACAACCAATCGACGCTGGCCGGGCACGAGCGCCGCGGCAAGCGCCCGCCCAGCATCCTGCCCGAGGAAACGCGGCTTAAGGGGTTGGGCAGCGAGATGGCGAACTACCTGGCCAAGCTCAAGGTGGAGCGCGGCAGCCACTACGCTTGGAGCCTGCGCAAGCTCTACGGTCTTCTGTGCCAGCACCGGACCGAGGACTTTTTGCGGGCAGTGGCCAGGGCCAGCGAACACGGGCTCTTCGACGTCAGACGCATCGAGTCGATCCTGCTGGCCGAGTTGGCCCGGCAGGAGTACCTGCTGCCCATGGAGCCGCAGGATTACGAGGACAGCGAGGGTTTTCGCAAGGGCGCGGGCACCCCGCCCAGCGACCTGAGCGAGTACGGCCTCGATGACGGCCCCAAGGAGGATGACGGCCATGCTCGATGACATCCATGCTTGCCTGGACGCGCTCAAGCTGCGCAAGATGCGCGAGCTCGTGGAGGCGGAGTTGAAGTCTGCCCAGGCCAAGAAGACCAGCTATAGCGCCTTGCTGCTGGGCCTTTTGCGCCAGGAGGTTGAGGACAAGCGGCAGCGCTCAATTCAGAGCCGCATAAACCAAGCCTCGCTGCCCGATCGCTGGACGCTGGAGACCTATCCCTTCCATGTCCAGACCTGTGTCAGCAAGAAGCAGCATCAGGAGCTGGCCGAGCTTGACTTCATCGCCCGCACGGAGAACATCGTCTGGATGGGCGGAACCGGAGTGGGCAAGACAGGCTTGGCTTCGTCGATCCTGCTTAAGGCTCTTTACGCCGGGCGCTCGGGCAAGCTCGTCAAAGCCCAGGACCTCTTCGACGAGTTCTCGGCCAGCCTCGCCGACCGCACGACACAGGCCGTGCTCAAGCGCCTCTCGCGTGTAGACGTCTTGCTCATCGACGAGCTCGGCTATGTCGAACCAAAGCCGGGTCAGATCAACAACTTCTTCCGGCTCGTCGAGAATCGTTACGGCAAGAAACCGACGCTCATCACAACGAACCTTGGGTATAAAGAGTGGCCCATGTTCCTGGGCAACGGCCCCATGGCCGCAGCACTCTTACGGCGGTTGCTGCATAACTGCCAGACCATCACGTTCCCCAAGGGCGTCAACCTCAGCAAGCCCAAGTACGCCCTGCCGCCGCCGGAGGCGCAGCCCTAAGCGCGCTTATGGCCCGCAACCCCTGCGGGAACACGGCGGCCGTCGCGTTGGAGGCGACGGCCGCCGTCGCATTTCCCGCTCAGCACCATGACGCAGGCAACGTCGAGATCAACGACACCGGTGCTCACGCGCCAATGCTGCCGGCAATCCTGCCTCAACGTCTGGGTTCGTTTAATAGGTCGTCAGAGGGGTGGTTTCGGTGGGCGGTAAAGCGCGATCGCCTTCATCGTTCCACCGCACCTCGCGCATTTGATAACATCGACCTCAAAGATGCGTCCCAGGCATGATGCCCAACCTCGTACCAACGACCTCGCCGCCTTGCGCGCTACGCGCGCCATCGATGCCGCTGTACCCCGCACACCGACCAGCGCTAGCCCCTCACGGATTAAAGGCCCTGGACCTTCGGGAAGGATAAGTCGGATCGCCTAAAGGGAGGCTCGCGCGCACGCCAAAAATCTTATTCCAGGGGTTGCCGTTGAAATCCTTTGTGTCCGTCTCCATGGATCCGAAAGCCTCGACTTTGGGCAGAAGACTCAAGCCTTCCTGACGCCGAAGCACCGAAGCCATGTCTTCCCGCAGCGAGCTCTGCCGCAGTTCCGGCCGGTGGCGCAGGGCGATCTCAACGAGATCAGCCTCCGGCTCGAGCGGATACTCTTTATACGAGAGAACGCCACTGACCGACATGGACTGCGGCGAGACGCCCATAAGGGTCGCCAATCTGGATTTCGCGGCCTCCAGGCCGGCCGCGACCTGCGTCCGCCAAGCCTTCAGGCTTCCGCATATCGCCTGCGCCGCGTAGTAATCCGAGCCGAGCACCAGTCCTTTCTCTTTGAGCTTGCGCGCATTCTCGATCTCGGCGTCTGAGGCCTCGATGCGTTCGGCCAGAGCCCGAAAGAGATCCTTTTGGAGAAGGACCTGCAGAAAGGCCTCCACCACCGCATAACGCGTATCCTGCACCGTGAGTTCCTGACCGCTGGCCGCGGCGTCGCGCCCGAGCCGCCCCAGGCGCTCGAAGCTCTGCAGTTCAAAGCCGGTGAAGAGCGGGACTCCCACTTCGAACGAATTCCTGAAGTTGTTGGTCAGCCCGGGGTTATTGAGGCTGTCGATGGCGAAATCGGCCTGCGTGAATGATTTCCGGTTCATCAAGGTCCCGAAGACATAGACCGGGTTGTCGCCCCGCGTGAAAGCGCTGTTGACCGTAAGGCTGGGCAGCCGCTTCATCTGCGTCTCGCGCAGGGCCGCGTCGGCCTCCTGGACCCGGTATTTCGCGCCCGCCACGCCGGGGTTCCTCTGCAGCACCGCGTCCACCGCGGCTCCCAAAGAGGTTCCGCCGGATTGGGCCGAGGCCCAGGCGGTCAAAGACAGGATGAGGAAAAAAATTCTCATAGCGGCTGCAAGCATGTTCACCCACCCTTTAGATGCGGACGATCCAAAAAGGATTCAAGTCCTGTCGCCGGACCATTTTCCACAATAAAGCATATGAAAGATACGCACGAAGGTGCCAAACAACACCGAACGATTCGATTCGGAAGCTGAGGAAAGTCTTGTCCGTCACGAGGTGAAGGCCCTACACGACGCGGCAGGTCCTCTCGTCTTTGACCCAGGCATTGCCGACGCGAGCGCGAACCGAAATGCGGTGCCGGCCAGTTTCCGCTGGGCACCAATCGTACCAACAATACCCGTCGGCGGAGCGGCAAGGCTGCCAGTCGCCGCCATCGATGGCGGCTTGGCACTCGCCCGCGCACCCGGAGATGCGGACGGCGTAGCGTCCGCGCGTCACCTTATCGCCGGCCTGCGGATAGTCGATGCTGGGCTTGCTCAGCTTCCCCCCAAAGGTCCGGCTCCACCAAAGGATTATTCCGGACAACAACCCATTGCTTCTCACGATGCCCCCATGCGTCTATGACGATGATGCCCCAACGGGTCCAACAACTCCGCATCAGCCAAGCTGAGGCTAAAATTTTGTGATTCCTGCTTTGATGGCGTAGCGCACGAGATCGGTCTGTTTATGGACGTTCAGCTTAAAGGAGATGTTGTGCCGGTGCACCTTGACGGTGTTCAAGGTGATTTTCAATTTATAGGCGATTTGTTTGTTCCCAAAGCCTTCCGCTATCATCTGGATTATCTCTCTTTCTTTCGAGGTCAGGCCGGCGCTGGGCATCCTCAAAGCGCCGGATGATTCGTCGATGATGTCCGCGATCTCGATGCCGGAGACAGAGGGACTCAAATAATACTCGCCGCGAAAAACCACGCGCAAGGCCCGGACGATATCCTCCGTCGCGCTTTCCTTGATCAAGTAACCCCGGGCGCCGGCTTGAAATGCTTTTTCGATCGTGTGCCTGTCATCGTGCATGCTCAGGATTATTATCTTCGCCTTGGCGTCTTTGCGAAGCAGCCGCGCCATGGCCTCCAGGCCGTTTAAAGACGGCATGGTGATGTCGAACACATAGATATCGGCGCGCGTTTTTTTCGCCACTTCCAGCGCTTGATTGCCGTCGGAGGCTTCTCCCACCACGATAATGTCAGCGGCTTTTGTCTTCAGCACCGCTTTTAAGCCCTCGATCACGATAGCATGATCATCGGCCATGATCACTCTAATGGGCATTACTCACCCCCCCCCCCGCGACCGGAGCGGGAATTCAGCTTTGATGACTGTCCCGTGCTTCGGTTTTGAATCGATCCTGAAGCTGCCGCCGACTGACTCAGCATCCTCGCGCATGATGTCAAGACCGAAGCTTGTTTTTTTCGACGACGGTTTGTTCGCCATGAAACCGCGGCCGTCGTCACGGACAACGAGCGTTATTTTATCGCAGTCGTAATCGACGACAAACTGGATATTTTTTGCTTTGGAATGCTTGACCGCGTTTGTCAAGGCCTCCTGCGCCAGCCGGTAGATGATGATCTCGCTCGACCGCCTTTTTTTCCCAAAGTCAGCCGGCAGGTCGATGCTGTAGGAGATGTTGATATTGCCATGGCCGCTAAACCAGGAAACGAGCTGAGAAAGAGTCCCCGCGAGTCCGGAGGTCTCAAGGGAGGGAGGCCTGATCTCGACACAAACCTTTTTCAGTGTCGACGAGACCTCCTTGATCAATTTCCTCATTTGCGCCACCTTCCTGATGGCGCGGCTCGCGTTGCCATGCTTCAGCTCTTCTTCCACGACGAGCAAAGACGAGGAAAGGCTCACCACCATGGCGCCTGTCGCGTTGTGGAGGGCGATCGCCAGCTTGCGTTTCTCTTCTTCCCTTGCGCGCGCGACCCGCCTGGAAATAAGCTTGCGCTCTTCCTCGATCGCGATGCGCTCGGAGATGTCGCGGACAGTCATGAGGTGGACCGACCGTCCTTCCCAGATGAGGAACCGAGCGGTGATTTCAACCGGAAAAACGGCTCCATTTTTCCTGCGGTGAAGACGCAGCGGGATGGTCACGATCCGAGTTGGATCCGCCGGCGTTTCGCGGACGGTCCGCGACGTCGCCTCCGGCTCCGCGGAAAGATCCACGTTCTTCTTGGCAAGCAGTTCATCCTTATCGTATCCATACAGAGTCAATGTCGCGACGTTGGCATCGATGATCAGGCCCGTACTGTGGTCGATCAGGAGGATCGCGTCGGATTGCGCTTCAAACAATTGATGATACCGGGCCTCGCTATCCCGCAAGGATCGCCCCGCCACGCTGCGCTCTAAAATAAGCTTCCACTCGCGCAGAGCGCTCTCGACCGAGTGAGGCATGCCGGCGAAAGTCTCGGGGGACTTGACGATATAGTCAAGAGCTCCTGACTTGATGGATTGCACGGCCTTACCCTCATCGCCGTGACTGGTCATGACCAGGATGGGGAATAAACCGGCGCCTAAAGGCGTTGTCAGGACATCGACGGCCGAGCCGTCCGGGAAGTTTAAGTCCAGAAGGGCGATGTCGGGAGGCTCGACGGCCGCGAGCTCCCGATATGCGCGCAGCGTGGCGGCCGACTTGATCGTGAACTTGATGCCGGCTGCCTCGAAAGCGCGCCGGATGGCCTCGATATGCGCGGGCTCGTCATCCGCGATCAGGATGCGCAGGGGGACATCCGCCCTGGGCGCCTCCGATTGAGTCACTTCGGGAACCTGTTCCACGCCAGCCAATAGAAGCCGAAGGTCTTCATCAAGCCTTGGAATTTGTCGAAATCGACGGGTTTGACCAGGTAGCTCTCGACGCCGTGGGTATAGGCGTTGGCCACGTCCGATTCCGCGCCGGAAGTCGTGAGCACGACCACCGGCATCTTCTTAAGCTCCCCATCCTCCTTGATCCGGCGCAGCACTTCCAGGCCGTCCACCTTGGGCAGGCGCAGATCGAGCAAAGTGATGTGGGGCCGAGGGCTCACCGCGGGGTCGGCGTAGGCGCCCTGGCGGAAGAGATAATCCAAGGCCGCCTGGCCGTCACTGACGTGGATGATGCGGTTGGCCACGCAGAAGTCCTTGAGGTTGCGCCGCACGATCTCCGCGTGCGCCGGGTCGTCTTCCACCAGCAGGATGATGATCGGTTCTCCTTCTTGGCTCATGATGCGTCCTCCGTGTTTGACTCTCGTCTGGCGCCCGACAAAGTGAATAGGAAAGTCGTGCCCTGCCCGGGGCCATTTGATTCTATCCAGATCCGGCCGCCGTGCGTTTCCACGATCCGGCGCACCATGGCCAGGCCCATGCCCGTGCCCTCCGCGCCCGCATCGAGTTTCTCAAAAAGGCCGAAGAGCTTGGACACATGGCGTTGGTCTATGCCGATGCCGTTGTCTCGCACGAAGATCACCGTTTCCGCGCCCTGCGTCTTGACCCCGATCTCCACGCGCGGGCGGGTCTGCTCCCCCATGAACTTGACCGCGTTGTCAACGAGGTTCAAGAAGACCGCGAGCAGGCGCGGTCGGTCACCGAAGAGGATGACGCGCTCCTGCGTGAGCGCGACCTCCACGCCGCGGGCGGTGATTCGGCCCGCAGCCAGGCTCAAAGCCTCCCGCACGACTTCCTGCAGCAAGGCCTCCGCCGGCGGATTCCTCTTGCAATCAAGCCGCACGAAGTCGAGCAGCTCATCAAGCAGACGGGTCATTTTTTCCGTCGCGCCGTTGATGTAGCCCAGGTCCTTGGCCACGCCGTCGAAGTCCTGCTTGTTCATGTCATCCTCAAGATAGTGCACGAAGGCCTTGACCGTCACCAGCGGGCTTTTAAGGTCATGCGAGACGGCGTAGGTGAATCGGGTCATCTCGTCTGTGTGCTTGCGCAATTCCTGCTCGTGCGCTTTGCTTTCGGTGATGTCGCGGAACACCAGAACCACGCCGATGATTTTTCCGCCCTGGTCGAGGATGGGCGCCGCGCTGTCGGCGATGCACCTTTTCGTGCCATTTTTTACGATGAGCGCGGTGCCATTGGCCAGTCCCACGATCGCGCCGCTTGCCAGCACCTTCTGTATCGGGTTATCGCAAACCTGGCCGGTCTCCTCATTGATGATGTTGAAAACCTCCCGGAAAGGCCGGCCGCCGGCTTGCCCTTGAGTCCAGCCGGTTAAATTCTCCGCCGCCGCATTGAGCAGGATCACATGGCCCTCGGTGTCCGTGGCGATGACGCCGTCGCCGATATTGCGCAAGGTGACGGAAAGCCATTCCTTTTCAGCGGCCAAGGCCGCCTCCACCTTCTCACGCCGGGCTATCTCCTCGACTAAAGAGTCCCGGGAAACCGTCGTCTCCTGCAGCTTTTCAGCCATCTCATTGAAACCATCAACCAGCACGCCGATCTCCCCGCCCGCGCCGATCTTGACGCGGGCGCAGAGATCTCCTGCGCCGATGGAGGCGACCGAGCGCGTCAGGCCCACGATGGGCAGGGAGATCCTCTTGGCGATCACGAATGCGACGAGCGCAGATATCCCGAAGAGCGCGAGCAAAATTGCCGACGTGCGCCATGTCATGGGCGCCATTTGTGACGCCAATGCCGCGGAGGGCAGACTGCAGACGACGGTCAAAATCACGGCGTTATCCGTTCCTAATCTGCACGCCGCTGAAGAATGCGGGGACTTCGACTCGGATTTTTCGATCGGCGAAGCCGCCTTTAAATATGGGCTCAGCAGCATCCCGTTTTCTGCTGAAATCACGGATTGCGCAGGCTGGCCGAGTATTCGCAGCGATGAGTAGCGCTCGATGAATCTCGTCAGATCCCACTGCATGATAACGGCTCCGCCGAACCCGCCCACCTCGGGCTCGCTTTTGCTCATTCCGGCTAAAAATGTCATCCTGCCGTCGAAGTCCTTAAAGGGTCCCTCGAAAAAGATCGTGCCCAACGGGGTGGGCTTTAGCCTATGGAACAATCTTGCCGCGGGCCGGTAAAAACCGTCCGCCGAGGGCGCGCTTTCCAGCGATCGATAAAGGGTTACGCGCTTGCCGCCGCTTACGACCATCTTCTCGGCGCCCGAAAAATCGACAAACCTGATCGAAAGGATATTCCCGTTGTTCCGGGACAAATGCTGGAACAATCTTTCCACGGCGGCACGGCGCATGGGCAGCTCGATTTTTTCCGCGGCGATGAAATCGTCAAGCGACTGGGATACTTGAAGAAAATTAAAAGTCGTGTTGGTCGGCACCGCGAACTCCGCGCCGAAGATGGCCAAGGTGTTCTGCGATTCTTGAGACAAGGATTCGTCGACGGCCTTGATTATGAGTTGTCGGTTGTGGAGATAGTGCATGCAGCCCAAAGCCAATGCGGCCAGCAGCAGGATCCCCAGGATCGGGATCAGGATCCTGAACAGAATAGGCAGCCCTCTTTTACTCATCGCCCCCCGGATACTTCTCCAAGGCGAGGCTTTTTCCCGCATATTTTTCTATGGCCATCTCTTTGGTCAGCGTGATGCCGAGCATCCGCGCCCTCTCCCTGTTGACGATGAGAGGTCCTCTTGAGGGGGCTCGGCAAGGAAGCGTCGCCGGATTTTTACCCTTACTTAAAACCTCGCGCAAAGCTTTGACGGCGCCATATCCCTGCTTAAAGCCGGAATCCTCGGCGGCGCTCAGCATTCCCTCGAGAACAAATTGCTCTTCAGGCGCGCATTCCGGCTTCTTGATATGATGAAGATACCAGGCGCCTATCCGCAGCTGATCCACCGGCTCGCCGGCGTCTCCCTTGATCGTGCTGTGGTTGAGGATAAAAAATGCATCCACTTGATCCTGCAGCTGCAGCGCCTTCGCCTTCCACTCCGAATAGGAATTCGTCGCCACCGCCGCCGCCAGCTTGACGGGAAGTTTTCCGGCGTCGGCAAGCTGCTGAATCCTTTTCATTTTGGCGCGCCCCGTCTCGGAATCATCGGAAAGAACGGCGAACGTTTTAATGCCAGGCACGATTTTTTTGAGAAACTCCAATGACTCCTGAAAGAAAAACGACTGGTATGTCCCGGTCACATTATGCCCGGGTGCTTCCAAGGAGTCCATCAGCCCGTATTTCAACGGCGTCACATCCATCCCCCAGGTCAAGATGGGTATTCCGGTGTCGAGGAACTGCGCCCCGATATAGTTGCTCGCGTTGTCATCTCCCAGCATGATGGCATCCGGCTTGAATTGTTTTATCTCATTTACGATTTGAACGGCAGATGCCGCCATGTCTTGTTTGCTGCTTTTCCGTTTGGTGTCCATCCAGAGCTTCTTTATAATGGCGCGCGAGCTTTCCACATAGTCGCTCTTGGTGAATTCGTCGATTTGACTTTTATCATTCAGATAGCCGAACTCGAGAAAAGCGCTGCATAGGCCCTCATGCGTTTCTTGCGACCACAGATACTCTCGATGATAACTGCTCACCACGATGATCCGCGTTTTCCTCGATTTCCCGTAGATCGTCGGGGCCAGGCTCAATATGAGCAGTGAAATAATCCCTATTTTTCGCATCATCATCGCTCCGGGTCTCATTTAGAATATGAAAAAGGCCGACAGTTGGACCCTGTTGTTGGCCGCGAAACGGTTCGCGGCGTCGACGTAGGTGTCCCGAGTCTGGCTGAATTCTCCCCCGAAGCGCAGCCACGAGTACGGATCATAGAACAGGCTGGCGTAGCCGTACTGGATCTTGGAAGCCAAGAAAGCCGGGCTGCTCAAGCCGAGTTTACCCAGAGACTGTGTGGCATAGAAGCCGAAATCCGCGAGGTTGCGGGTCTCGACCTGGGCATAGCCGGTCGAGGCCGACCACTTGCCTCCGGGCAAACTATACTGCAGGTGCGTGCGGAAAGCCCGGTAGCGGATAAGGCTCACGGAGCCGCCGTTGTTGATGCCCGCCATGCCGGAATCCAAAGCCGTACCCGCCAACGAAGCCGGCACCGCGGGCACGCCGGAAGTGAGCCCCGCGTATTCCAGCCCCCCGACCCCGCTGCCGCTCATAAGCTCGCCGGCCCAGACCAGGTTGTTTGAGCGGTCCTTGCCGTCCGAAGATGGGATGATGGGCACGAGTACGTCGAAGGCGACCGCCCCACCCGTGGGGTTGCCGAGGTTTGTCTGCAAGGGAATGACGGCGGCGCTAAGCGCGGCGGAGAGGCCCACCATGCTGGTCCCGGCGCAGTAGATAGACGCGCCTTTGATCTTGGTCGAGGCGACGCGTAGGCCCGCGTGGTACTCCGGCGAGCGGGAGTTCATCTCGGCCGGCTTGGCCAAATCCGCGGCGCTTTCCAGCGTCCAGGAATCCATGAAGTCCAGCGTGTGGGTGACACGGGCCTGGGCGAAGCGTCGAAAGATCATGCCCGGAGTGGACAGGACCGCATTTTCACCCGGGAAATAATAAGGCTGCCAGCCAAAAAGAGACCAGGTCTGCCCGATCTTCGCGTTCCACTCATTAAAGGTCAGGTTCATGTAGGCATGGCGAACGCGCGGCGCCGGGTTGTTGAAAAAATCGCGTTCGGACTGGGTGCCTGAAGTAGAGCCTGGCACGGTATTGGGCGCGTTGTTGCCCAGCAGGTCGAGTTCGATGATGCCTTGGCTCTGCAGACCAGAGTCTGTTTTGGGGAGGTTCAACTCGAAGCCGAGGCGGCTGTCGCGGACGCTCATCTGGGAGCGGCCGTGCTGCCCGGCGTAGTTCGTCGCCCCACCGGAGGTCCTCCGGGTTGGGACGAGGTTGTTGTCCGGCTCCTCGGTAAAACCCTGGGTCGTGTCCGTGATGAAGTCGGTCGCCACGAATCCGTAGATGCGCAAGTTGAGGCCCTTGATCTTGCTGACCGTGACCGTGATAGGCTCGGCCGCATGAACGGCTGAGGCAAACGCCAAGAATCCAATGGTCAGGATTGCGGCCCGCATCCGTTGTGCCGGTGATCGTTTCATGTGGTGCAATCTCCTCTATCCGGGAACCTGTTCGACGCCAGCCAATAGGAGCCGAAGGCTTTCATCAAGCCTTGGAATTTATCGAAATCGACGGGTTTGACCAGGAAGCTCCCGGCGCCGCGGGTATAGGCGTTGACCACGTCCGACTCGACGGCGGAAGTCGTGAGCACGACCACCGGCATCTTTTTGAGCTCCGCATCCCCTTTGATACGGCGCAGCACTTCCAAGCCGTCCACCTTGGGCAGACGCAGGTCCAGGAGCAAGAGGTGCGGCCGGGGTACGGCCGCGGAGTCGGCGTAGGCACCCTGGCGGAAAAGATAGTCCAAGGCCGCCTGGCCGTCGCCGACATGGATGATGCGGTTGACCACGCAGAAGTCCTTGAGGTGGCGCCGCACGATCTCCGCGTGCGCCGGGTCGTCTTCCACGTGCAGGATGGTGATAGGTTCGCCTTGAATCATGACGCGTCCTCCTTTTTTTCAACGCTTTTAATCGTAATCTCAAGCAGGGCATGGCGCCTTTTGGCATCCTGAAGCAGGCAGTCGGCATCATCAACGCCAACCGAAAAGCAGGTCTTGATCGTGTCGCGGATCTGCAGGCTCTCCTGCAGCAATTCTTCCGGCGCCAGCTCTTCGAACTTGGCGCGATATTTCCCCGAAACCAGGTCGTCGATCGTGGCCCCTTTCGTCAGCCGCCCCTTATGATCGATCCAACCCATGTTGAGCAGCTGGCTTACGAATGAGGGGACATCCGGCTTGTTAATGAATTTCTGCAGGAAGCCTTCCACCTTGTCGGTGAAGCGCTTGCGGATTTCTTTCTCGATGAGTTTGGCGATCACCTTATCGATATCATCGCGCAGCTGCGTGTATTGACTCAGGTCGGCCGCTCCCTGCTGCGCCCGCTCCAGCACTTCTCCGGGAACGATGTGCACCGAAAGCTCAAGCATCTTTTTCCCTTCGTCCTTGAGCGCGTATTGGATATCCATGCTCAGTCCCTTCATTTCGCCGATCAGCTTGAGCCGCTCTTCCGCAGAAAGGCCCGCTGAAAGCCGCTCGCCGTGCCGCTCCATATCCAGCAGCGTCTGCACGATGCCGGGGCCCAGCTGCGGGAAGAAAAGATGGGCGAAGCGGTAAAGGGCGAGGAGCTTCTCCGTGGAATCGCCTTCGACGTTAAGATAGATCGGCGAGAACAGGACGGGGTTGGCGCGCAGCAGGGAAGGCTTTTGACGCGGGCGTTCCATTTTAGTTGTAGATCGCCTCCACGCTGCTGAACGGCAGACGATAGATGACATGTGAAATCAGAAAGTCTTTTTCGAGCAGCTTATCCACGCGATGCATGACTCCCATAAAGACGAGGGGGACCAGGTCTTGCTGAAGAATCGCGCTTTTGATGCGGTGGAAGATGAATCCATCCCTCATTTTAAGAAGATCCCGGCTCTTCGCCTGATATTGCGCCATGGCCGCGGCCCGCTCCGCGCCTGAGTGTTTCATCAAAAGGACATTGAGCAGATCATGTTCCCGCAGGAGCAGCTCCATGCTCTCCGTCCCCTCCAGTTGCGCCCCCTGAGCCACGAGCTTTAAAATGAGCTGGTGATTGCGGCTGCCGCTCTCGGCCAGCCGCTCGGCGACTTTCAATTCCTCGCCGCAGACAGGCAGCCCGTCCTGATAGATGCGCGTTTTATCCCAAGGCAGAGCCAGCCCCATGATTTTAGCGGCGATCCCGTCCCACATCTCATCAATAGCTGATGGCTCCTTTTTGGGGGCAGCCCCCTCTCGCGCGTGCAGAATAGGGACATAAACAAGCTTTTTGAGTTCTAGCATTTTATCTCGCCGATCGGATTTTCGAACACGTTGCTGATGACGTGGATCAATTGGCTGTTTTCAAAAGGCTTGCTGAGATACTCGCTGACGTTGAGATCGGCCGCGTCTCGGATCGAATCTGAATCGCCGTAACCGGTGAGAATGACGACCCGGACGTCGCGGTCGGTTTTACGGATCCGGCGCAGAGTGTCGATGCCTCCCATCACCGGCATGCGCAGGTCTAGGATGATCAGATCGGGATTCTCAAGCGTGTTAAGGCGTACGCCTTCCGCACCGCCGGTCGCACAGAGCACTGTATAGCTCTCCGGACCGAGCAGATTCTTCATCAACTCGAGTATGCCAGGCTCATCGTCAATGGCCAGGATTTTTCGAAGCAGAGGTTGGTCGTTCATTTCAAGGTTCTCCTGTTTAATGCGTGCGGCAAGAAAATAGTGAAAGTAGTTCCTTGTCCCGGACCATCGCTCTGCGCCAACATGCTCCCGCCATGCGTTTCCACAAGACCGCGGCTGGTGGCCAGTCCAATTCCGCTGCCTGCCTCATCCTTCCAGCCGGAGGCGAACGGCTGGAATAATTTCGACAACTGCTCGTGGCTCATGCCGATGCCGCTGTCGCTGATCTTGACGCGCAGCTGGAGCTCGTCTTCCTTTTCGATACTGATCGCCAGGCGGCCCTTTTTACCCATGGCTTGACGTGCGTTGCGGATGACATTAATGAACACGGAGAGCAGGGCGGTCTTGTTGCCGGCGATTTCCATATCAGCCTTCTGATCATGGCTCATCACGATGTCGATGCCGCTCATGTCATACTGATAATCCACGGCCTTAATGACTTCCCGGATCAAATCGGACAGGCTGATGATCTCCTCTTTTTTCCCGATGGTCCGGCCGTATCCCAGAAGGCTGCCCAAAATCATCTTACATCGCTTGGCATGCCGCAGCACCGTCTCGACCTGGCTTTTAGCGGCCGCCGGCGTTTGCGCGTCGAACCGGTCCAGCAGCAACTGGGCGCCGCCAATGACTACGGCGAGGGGATTGTTGAGCTCGTGGGCCACGTCCGCTGTGAGCCGGCCCATCACCGCCAGTTTCTCAGAGGTCATCAGTTTTTTCTGCAGTTGGTCGCGCTCAGTGATATCCCTGACCGTCGCCTGGAGGAAGCGCTTGCCGGCAGCGTCCGTGCGGGTCAGAAGCACGGTAGCGGGGAAATCTTCCCCGCTGATCCGCTTGTGCATCCACTCAAAAAAACTGGATCCTTCACGCATGGCCGTTTCAATCATCTCACGGGCCTTCTCGGATGAAGCGCGGCCGTCAGGCTGGCGTTCGGGTGAGAGTTCTCCGGGCTGGAAGGAAATAAATTCCCTGATGGTTTTCGCCCCGAACATAGCCACCGCCGCTGGGTTCCCCGATGTGAATTTCCAGGAGGGAGGCTCCAAAGTCATCAAGGCGTCATGAGATTTGTCGAAGAGACCGCGGTACCGCTCCTCGCTCTCCCGCAAGGATCGTTCCGCCGCGCCGCGCTCTAAAATAAGCCTCCACTCGCGTAGGGCACGCTCGACCGCGCGGGGCATGCCGGCAAAAGTCTCGGGGGACTTGACGATATAATCGAGAGCTCCCAACTTGATGGCTTGCACGGCTTTGCTCTCGTCGCCATGACTGGTCATGATCAGGATGGGAAATAAATTGGCGCCCAAAGGCGCTTTTAGCACTTCCACGGCAGAGCCGTCAGAAAAATTCAAGTCCAGAAGGGCGATGTCAGGCGGCTCGGCAGCCGAGAGCTGCCGATATTCGCCCAGCGTGGCGGCCGACTTGACCGCGAACTGGGAACCGGCTGCCTCAAAAACGCGCCGGATGGCCTCGATATGCGCGGGCTCGTCATCCGCGATCAGAACGCTGATATGTCCACCTTGGGTCATGACGCATTCGCCTCGGTTGCTGGTGGTTTGGCGCCTGTCAGGGTGAAGAGGAAAGTCGCGCCCTTGCCTGGGCCGGCCGATTCCATCCAGATCCTGCCGCCGTGCGCTTCCACGATCCGGCGCACCAGGGCCAGGCCCAGACCCGTGCCCTCCGCGCTCGCATCGAGTTTCTCGAAAAGGCCGAAGAGCTTGTCCGCATGGCGCGGGTCTATGCCGATGCCGTTGTCGCGCACGAAGAACACCGTCTCCTCGCCCTGCGTCTTAAAGCCGATCTCCACGCGCGGGTGGGGCTGCTCGCCCATGAACTTGACCGCGTTGTCCACCAGATTCAAGAAGACCTCCACCAGGCGCGTTCGGTCGCCGAAGAGGGTGGCCGGCTCCTGGGCGAGCACGACCTCCACGCCCCGCTCCGAGATGCGGCCCGCCGCCAGGCGCAGGGCCTCCTGCGCGACATCCTGAAGCAAGACCCGCACCGGCGCATTCATCATGCGGCCGACGCGGGCGAGGTTGAGCAACTCATCGAGCAAGCGGCTCATTTTGTCCGTCGCCCCGTGGATGTATCCCAGGTCCTTGGCCACGCCGTCGGCGTTCTGCGATTTCATATCCTGCTCAAGATAGCCCAGGAATGTCTTGACGGTCACCAGCGGGCTTTTGAGGTCGTGCGAGACGGCATAGGTGAAGCGGGTCAGCTCGTCGGTGCGCTCGCGCAATTGCTGCTCGCTCGCCTTGCGCTCGGTGATGTCGCGGAAATACCAGATTCTGCCGTTAAATTTTCCGTCGACGCCTAGTAAAGGCGCGGAGTATCTATCGAAGCATCTTCCATCTATGAATTCTATTTCGTCCCGGCTTTTTTCATCTTTGTGCTCATAAAGATACGCGACTTTGCGGCCGAACTCCTCCGGATTCTTTAACTGTTTTGAAACGCATTCCAACATCCTTTTATCATCTTTCTCGTCCAGGACCTGACGAGGGATCTTCCACATTTCACCAAAATGTGTATTGAAAAGAAGGGAATGACCTTCGTTGTCCACGGCCAATATGCCGTCAATGGATGTTTCCGACTGGGCTTGCAGGAGCATACTCTTAAATGAGACTTCAGCCTCCACCTGCTTGCGTTCGGTGATATTATCATGTACAAAAACGAATCTTCCGCGGCTGCTGCCTTCGCCTTTCAAGGGAAAACCAATCACATGCACCCAGATAGGATTGTCCGGGAACTCAGGAAAAACATCATGTATATTGTAAGGCGAATCGGGGAAGCTCACAACCTCGCCTTTTTTAAGAAGCAGGATCAATTTCTCTAATTCTTGGCTTCTATGCGAAAGATCTGCGAAAATCGAAAAGTCCGCGGGGGGAACGGCGCCAAAAAGCAAGGTGTGCGCGGGATTTGTTTTAAGCGTGAAACCTTCCTCATCTACGATTTGAATCGACATTGGATTTTTTTCGATGATGTCCTTCAGCATCCTCTCCGTCTGATGGCTCTCGGTGATGTCGCTCACGCTCCCGATGCGCGACAGGAGATTTCCGGCCGCATCTCGCATGACGGAGAACCGATCCCGAAACCAACGATAATAGCCATCTTTATGCTTGAAACGATATTCCACGGTATATGCCGTGGCGGCAGAGTCGGACATAGACGCGGCAATCACGCGTTCAACTTCAGCCCGGTCTTCGGGATGCATGAAATTTAAAATGGTTTCCGTGGGCAAGGTTTTCATCTCATCCGGGGTATAGCCGGAAAGCAGGGCAAAAACGGGGCTGAAATAATCATACTCATTGGTTCGTAAATTGCGTTTGTAAGATGCGTCCAGGGAATTTTCCAGCACTTCGCGCAAGCGCCCCTCGCTCTCCTGTAACGCATACTCCGCCAACTTGCGTTTGGTGATGTCTCTGGCCGTGCCCTCGAAACCAACCACCGTGCCGGCTTCATCCCTAAGTGGAACAGCGCTTGATGTGTGCCAGCGCCACTTCCCATCGATGTGCCGCACGCGGTACTCGACGCCCTCTTGCCGCTCTCCCGTCTTGACCACTTTTTGCAGCCATACCAGACAAGCCGGGATATCATCCGGATGGACGAATTTCTGGAAGGACTGTCCGACAACCTCGGTTGTCGGGTGCCCCAGAAGCGCGGTCCAGGCAGGGGAGACGAAAGTGAACGCCCCATCCGCGGTGAGCATATAGATGATGTCGTGGCTGTTTTCGATCAGGAGGCGGTGCTTTTCCTCGCTCTCCCGCAGGGCGTCCTCCGTTCGTTTGCGCGCGGTGATGTCGGTATGCAGGCCGACGAGTCCGATGATGCGGCCGTCCTTGCCCTGGATGGGGTAGGCTCTCAGGAGGATATCCAGGATCGTCCTGTCTTTCTTGAACATTTGCACTTCGCCCTGCCACTTTTCTCCGGCCATGATCGTGTCGAAGACTCGTTTTCCGGTCGTTTGGTCAACATATATGGCCGCGGGTGGACAATCTCCAATATCGCCGAACAAGCGTTCGAAAGCTTCATTTTGATAATAATGCTTCCCTTCGGGCGTTGACATGCCGACGGCGTCGGAGGAATGTTCCACCGAATCCTTGAATAAGCGCAACACTTCTTCCGCTTGTTTGCGCGTGGTGATGTCTTTTATGGAGATGACGATTCGGGCTTCTTCTTCTTCTTCTTCTTCTGCAAAAAGGATTCTTGCCGTGTCCAATTCAAGAACCAATTCCTCGAGCTCCTCAGTGGTTTCCATTGGTTCCGCCTCCCAGCACGTTCGCCATCGGCAACACTCCAAAACAAGCTTTAAAGTTCAACAATAGCCGTTTTTCGCAATCCCGGTAATTCTCCGTCGGGAAATATCTGACATTGACGCCGGATTCGCCAATGATCGGACGCAACGCGGTGTTTTTGATCTGTCCGCTTGTGTAATGCATCAGACGCTTGCGCAAGCATTTGGTCGTCCCTAGATAGGCTGTCATTCCCCGGACGCTTATCTCATAGACGCCGGGAATCTCGGGGATCCGGGGGATATTCGCTTTGTTTAATGGGAAATAACCGCTAAATCGAGCCTTGCCTTCATATCCGCTTCCGTTTCGCTCGGCATGGTTGGGAATATGCAGCAGGCCGCGGGCATAACATGCCGTTCTGATGCTAACGGAGATCCCCTTTCTCGATAAGCGCTCACGCAGTTCGCGATCGTTCAGGGACTTTTTGGACTGATTTACCATTTCTCTGATAACAAACGAACAAAACCGCCGTTTGGAAACGAACAGACTGCGTAAAGCCATGTTGCGGCCTTTTGGCGTCTTCACTCGGATGGCAGAAAGCAGTCTAGACAGCCGCGAAACATCGAGATGCCGCGAGGGGTTCTTTGCCAAAAACCGGCTCAAGCTCAACGGCCTTAAATCCGCCTCCTGTTCGGTCAGCCAATATTGTTTTTGGTGCCGCAATAATCTCCGCAGAACATGCCGCGAGAAGCGGTTGCGGGTATTTATCCAGCGAAGGGAACATGTCGTCCGCAGGCCGGCGCCGGCCGGAACCGGATAGTTGCCCGCGAAGCAAGGATCGGCAATTTCGATTGTCGGGTTGCGACCGGAAATTTTGACACTAGCGTAAACCATCTCCCCGGCTTGAGCGGCCGCAATGCCACGCGCGGAGGCGATGTATTCCCGGTATTTTGCCATCGGCATAGACAGCACTTTGGAAAATATTATCCTGCCGATTTTTTCTTCGGCTTTATTTTCCGATTTCACGCTTCCTTGGGATGCGTATCTCTTTTAAATTATTGTCCCGCAGGCCGGCCTTGATTTTGTCCATAATAAGGTTTCCCAATTCATCTTCAGTAAAACCTAAACGCTTGGCATGGCCGCTCACCAGCTCCCGGAACGCTTGGTTCTGGCGAAGGATGTCCATCTTCTGGGACAAAACCAGCACGCCTTCCGGGATGAACCGGAAAACATCTTCCACCACTTTGCGGGAACGCTCTTCCAAGCGGCGTTTCTCCTCCTCGTGTCGTTTGCGATCGGTGATGTTCCGGAAGATCCCAATAAGACACTCGCGATCACCGATCCGGACGCGTGCGGCCTTGATCTCCACCGGGAGCAGCTTCCCGCCTTTCGTCAGGAAAAGATCTTCGACGGTCTGTCCCGGATCTTCGGTTTTGTGTATCCGGAAGGTCGGAGACATTCCATTGACGGCGTCCTGCGGCGGATGGAGGATGGTCTGCTTCTGTCCGACAAGTTCCGCCTTCTCTCGATCTACCATGCGGCAGAGCGCGGGGTTGCAATCAGTAATAATGCCGGTTTCGATGTCGGCCAGCGCGATCCCGTCCACGGCGCCTTCGAACAGCATCTTGTGTTTCGCCTCGTTTTCCCGCAGTGCCGCCTCAGTCTGCCTGCGTGCGGTGACGTCCCGGAACACCAGGACCACGCCGGTGATCTTTCCGCCGCTGTTCCGGATGGGCGCCGCGCTGCTGGAAATGCTCCGTCGCTTGCCGTTCTTGGCGATGATCGCGGTGTTGTTGGCCAGCCCGACGGTCGCGCCCTTTTCAAGCACCTTCTCCACGAGATCTTCGCAAACCTTTCCGGTCTTTTCGTTGATGATCTTGAATGCCTTATGCAAGAGTTTTCCCTGCGCCTGCGCCTGAGTCCAGCCGGTCATCTTTTTCGCCGCGCCGTTGATCAGGACGACATGGCCGCCGGCGTCCGTGGCGATGACGCCGTCGCCGATGCTCTGCAAGGTGACGGCCAGCCCTTCCCTTTTCTCGGCCAGCTCATCGAGGGCCGCCAAGCGCTCCGCGACCCTGCCCAGGCGCTTGGCGGCCTCGTCCAGCAGGGCGCGCTCTTCCTTCAGGAACGCTCCCTTTTCAAGATAGCACACCTCCACCCGGCCCAGGGTTTTTCCGCAGACGCGCAGGGCGGCTGCCTGGCGCCAGGCGGTTTGTCTGAAATTATCGGTCTTGAACTCTTGGCCCTGGTAGACGATCCGCGCACAGGCGATGTCTGGATAGCTGTAGCCTCGGCAGATGAACGTGACCGCGCCCCGGCACACCTCGGCCATCTTGCCGGAATGCTCGATGAGCTGGGACAGGGCATAGAGGCAGTCCAGCTCCTTGACCCGCTCCCGCAGGGATTCCTGCAGCCTCCGGCGCTCGGTGATGTCAATGATCGCCACGCGGCACAGGGGCGAGCCGTCGCCGGCCCGCGCGGCGCTCAACTCCAGGTGGGCCCAGAAGGGAGTCGCCTGCGCGCGCAGCATCCGCATCTCGCACGCCTGGGGCGCGCCGGTTTCGAAGAGCCCTTTGCGGTGCCGGTAGTAGGCGTCCTGGTCTTCGGGCAGGATGAAGCGGGTCAAGGGCTGCTTGATCAGCCGGCCGCGGTCCGCGCCGAACAGCTTGGCGGCGGTGAGATTGGCCTCCAGGATCAGCCCCTTTTCGCTGAGGGTGCAATAGCCCACCGGCGCCAGGTCATAAAGGTCGAAATAGCGCGCCCGCGAGTCTTCGAGTTCCGACTGCGCCCGGCGCAGCTCCTCGTTCTGCATCTCCAGCTCGATCTGATGCGTCCGCAGTTCATGGACCAGCAACGCGACTGATTTCGGCGTCTGCCCGGCGGCCTGCCGGGCCTTCTTCTCCGCCCGCCGGCGCAGGGCCTGCCCGGCGATTTTTTCACCCACGGATTTTTGGGGCCGCCTCCGGCGCCCGTTCCGTGGTGGCGATGGCATAGATCTTCCCGGCCTCATCCTTCAAAGCGGTAGCGGTCAACCACACCTCCACGGTCCGGCCGCCCTTGCTCAGCCGCTGCGTCCGATAAGGCTTGAGGACCTTGTCGCGGCCGAGCTGCAGCTCTCGGGCCAGCGCTTCCTCGCGCAAGCCCTCGGGGGTCATGTCGTGGATGCTCATCGCCAGCGCCTCGGCCTCGGTCCAGCCGTAGAGCCTCTCCGCCGCCGGATTCCAAGCCAGGATCAAGCCCGCCATATCCCGCACGAGGATGGCGTCGGTGGCGTCTTGCACTACCACGGCCAGGCGGCGCATCGCATCCTGCGCGCACTTGATCTCCGTGATCTCCACGAAAGTGATCACCGCTCCCTCGATCACGTTCTCCAGGGTCCGGTACGGCCGGATGCGCAGCTGGAACCACACGCCCTCCTTGCTGCGCACCTCGACGTCTTTGGGGGCCAGGGTGTCCAGCACCACCTGCGCGTCCTCCACCAAGCGGTCATAGCCCGCCAAGTTGGAGACGATGTGGCCCACCGGCCGCCCCACGTCGGTCGGGATCAGGTTGACGACCTTGGTGGCCGCGGGCGTAAAGCGCAGGATGCGCAGCTGGCTGTCCACGAAGATGGTCCCGACGCCGGTGCCGGCCATCAGGTTGTTCAGGTCGTTATTGGCCTGCGTCAGGTCCGCCACCTTGGTCTGCAGCTCGGAGTTCACCGTGGAGAGCTCCTCGTTAACCGACTGCAGCTCCTCGTTGGATGATTGGAGCTCCTCGTTGCCGCTCGCCAGCTCCTCGGCTGCGCTCTGGAGGTATTCCTCCTTGTCACGTAGCTCGGCTTTCAGGGCCTTGATGCGCGCGCTCTCAGGGGCGGCCTTGCCCGAGCCCCCGACCGCTTTCCGCTCGGGCGGGGGCGCTTCCTCCAGGATGACCAGGAACATGGCCGGGCCGGCGGTAGCATCCGCCACCCGCCGCACCGTCATATCCGTGGCTGAGAAATCGCCGTTGGTCTTTACCCGCAGGCCCGCGCGGCATACCGGCTCTGTTTGAGCCGCGGCTTTGCGCAAGGCCGCGGCCAGCTCCCCCCGCAGGCCTTCGCGGGACATCTTCAGGATGTTCGTTCCGGCCTCGCCCGGAGCCGGTTCCAGGTACCGGCCGCTGCGGCCGTGGATATAGAGGATATCGCCGTGCTCGTCGACCAGGACCGCGACCGAGGCGTGCTGCTGCAGGAGGGCGCGCTCGGTCAGCTCACGCAGCGGGCCATTCTCCGCGCCGGGAGCCTTCGCAAGACGGCGCGGCGCGCGCCCCCCCCCGATTTCCTGCGGGGCAACGAGGGGCAGCCCCAGGGCCGGGCGGCCAGACGGCTTGCGTCGGTACAGCTTCGCCTTGCGGTCCTGCGCCGCGAAAAGGTCGTCGAATTCACCCACGGTCTCGGCGGAGCCCAGAAAGAGGCTGCCGTCCGGGTTCAGGGCGTAATGGAACAAGGGGATAAGCTTCTTCTGCAGCACCCCGTCCATGTAGATCAGCAGGTTGCGGCAACTGAGCAGGTCGAGCTTGGAGAACGGCGGGTCCTTGAGCACGTCCTGCTCGGAGAAGACGACCATGTCGCGGATGCCTTTATGGACGCGGTAGCCGCCGCCGGGCTCCTTGACGAAGAAGCGCGCCAGCCGATGCGGCGAGACGTCGGCGACGATGTTGGCGGGGTAGGCGCCGACGCGGGCCTGCGCGATGGCGCGGCTGTCGATGTCCGTGGCGAACACCTGAACCTTTAAGCCCTGCTTGAGCTCCCCCAGGCGCTCCTGGAGCAGGATGGCGATGGAATAGGCCTCTTCGCCGGTGGAACAGCCGGGCACCCAGACCCGGATTGAGGCCGCGGGGGACTTGCCCGCGAATAGGCGCGCGATGACCTGTTCCTGGAGCGCCTTGAAGCATCCCGGGTCGCGGAAGAAGCTGGTGACGCCAATGAGCAGGTCGCGGAAGAGCGCCTCCACCTCGTCCGGAGTCTTCTGCAGGAAGCGCACGTATCCGCCCAGCTCATTGATCTGGTGGATGGCCATGCGCCGCTCGACGCGACGGACGATGGTGTTGCGCTTGTAGTGGGAGAAGTCGTGCCCGGTCTGGGCGCGCAGCAGGATGAAGACCTTTGTCATCGCGTCTTCTTTTGGGGGAGCCGCGGCGGCGATGTGCGCCTTGCCGAGCGCGTGCGCGGCGTAAGCGATGAGCTTTGCCGGCATCTCAGCGGGCGTCAGAACAAAGTCCACCAGGCTGGTGGCGATGGCGCTGTTCGGCATCCCGTCGTATTCGGTGGATTCGGGCTTCTGCGCCATGACCATGCCGCCCTCGCCCTTGATCGCCCGCACCCCCAGAGTGCCGTCGCTGCCGGTGCCGGAGAGCACGATGCCGATGGCGCGCTCATGCTGATCCTGGGCCAAGGAGCGGAAGAAGAAGTCGATGGGCAGGCGCTGGCCGTGCGGCGCGGCCGGCTCCAGCAGATGCAGCGCGCCGTTCAAGAAGGCCATGTCGCAGTTGGGCGGGATGATGTAGGCGCAGTTGGGTCTGACCGCCATCCCGTCCTTGACCTCGAAGACCTGCATCTTGGTGTAGCGCCTGATCAGGTCGGTGAGGATGCTCTTGTGCGTGGGGGCCAAGTGCTGGATGAGGACGAAGGCCATGTTGCTGTCGGCGTCGGAGGGCATGGAGGAGAGGAAGGCTTCAAAGGCCGCCAGCCCTCCGGCCGAGGCGCCGATGCCCACCACGGGAAAGCCTGCGCCGGGTCCTTCAACCGCCCGGGGCGCCGCGGCGGCCCGGGGACGGCGCTTCTTTCTCGTGTTCATGGATAGCATGGTAGGGCTATTATAGCCCTTCCCAGGCGAGTTCCGCCAAAGCCCGGAAGCGTTCCGCGCCCTGGTGTGGAGCGGTCTTGGTCATCATTTATCTCCCAGGGATGCCGGGTCGCACACGGTGACCCCAACGCCTTTAAACGCCTTGACGTAGGCCGGCGCGCCAGACGGACAGACGAGATAGTTTTTCCCCTCAGGGTACCAGGAACGGAAAGTCTTCAGCGCCCGGGGCTCGAATTCCGACGAGGACCATTTGCATTCGAAGACATCGACCCGGCCGTTCTTGCGCTGGATCACAAAATCCAATTCCGCCCCAGATGTGTCCCGCCAGTACCGTATCTTATCATCAGGGAAGCGCGCCATAAGCCATTCCAGGGCCAGATGCTCCCACAGGGATCCGTAATCCTGCGCGCGCAAAGGGTCCCATCCCCGAAAAAAACTGACAAAGCCGGTATCAAAACAATAGCACTTGGGGGTTTTAATCAGTTCTTTCAGGCCGCCACCGTGAAAAGGGCGGACGATGGTGACAGCCTGCGTGATCTCAAGCGCGCGCAGATGGCTTTCTATGGTCGGCCGGCTTATCCCTAAATTCGAGGCCGTTTTTGCCGCTTCAAAAAGCCCGCCACTCCGCTTCATCAGGTATTCAAAAAGAACGTTGAACTTATCCACGTCACGGAAAGAGAAAAGTTTTTGCACATCCCGGGAAAAAAACGAATCCATCCATTCGCGGTAGAAAGACGCGTCTTTTTTCTCCATGAGCAGGGCGGGCGGGAGGCCTCCGTGAAAAAGACGTTTTTGCAGGGTGGCGTTGTTGAACCCGGGGAATTCGTCCCACAAGACGGGCAGAAGATGTATTTGCCGTTTCCTGCCGGCCAACGTGTCCTTGAATTTTTTAGTGGCGGCCAGTGTCGATGAGCCGGTGGCGAGTATCTTCAGCTTGGGGAACATGTCCGCCCCTATCTTCAGGAGCCGGCTTGGGTCCTCAAGCTGATGTATCTCATCAAAAACCACGATCGGCCTGCTGCAATTGCGATAAAACAGTTCAGGGTCGTGCGTCATGTCCCCAACAGCCGGCAAGTCGCAGTTGAGGTAGAGCGCTTTTTCTCCCAGGGCTTTTGCCAGGATTGTCTTGCCGCTCCGCCTGACGCCGGAAAGCCACACGATGGGTGCCTGGCCCCAGGCGGCTTCAATGCGACGTTCCCAGAAATTTCTTTCTATCATACCATACTATACAAATTATCGGATTAAATGCTAAGTATGCTTTATTTCCTCAACCAGGTAGCCCGCGAGCTGGGAAAACCGTTCCTTTTTCTTATGATAAAATGGCAATAAAGCCTGATATTCCCTGACCTTATCCGCGTCCTTTATTTCGACGATGCTGATATCCTTGGGAAGCCGCTGCTTGATGTTATGGTAGGCGCCGACGAAAATGATCCCCGTTTCACCGTCGTTTAAGGTTTCACTTATCCTGTTCGTGATAAACGCATCGCGCTTGTTCAAGAGCTTGTTTTTGTTCAGTTTATACCAGAGAAAAGCGAGTACTTTAGTAAAAATTGACTTGGCCCGGGTTATCGTGAGCATCCGGTCCCGCTCTTCCTTGACAAAGCTGAAATCCTCTGTTTTGACCAACACGGCGCCCTTTTTAAGAAGCGCCGAGACGAGCTCGTAATTCTTACTTCCGGATTTCACCCCTTCCTCGACTATTTTCAGCGCGACCTCGCCGTCCGTGATCATTCCATCCTGATAGAGCTTGAAGCCGGGCACCTCGGCTGAGTCAAAATATCTGATGACCGCGTCCCAGAAGCCAAGGATGGTCTTTTCGTGCTCCGCCCAGAATTCAGGGCCGAAATCCGCCACGCCCCGCCGCGTCACCTCTTTGGCCAGGGAGCCCAGGTCGGCGCTGGAATGGATGACCGGCACATAGATCAGCGTGCGCATAGGCGCCTCCCGTTACGGCTGGATTACTTTAGCTTTTTTTCCAATCTTTCTAGTCTTTTTTGCAGCCCCACGTTTTCCTTGGCCATGGCTGAGTCTCTCGCCTTGGTCGACAAATAGGCATCCTGCTGCCACCAATTGATCCCCATCTGCATGGCCTTGTCCACCGAGGCGACCACCAGGCGTATCTTGATGTTAAGCAGGTCTATGTCGGCGATCTGGATCTTTATGTCCCCGGCGATGACGATGCCCTTGTCCAGCACCCGTTCCAGGATGTCGGCCAGGTTGGTAGATTGCGAATTGTGCATGATCTGTTCTTGATGCATGGAGTGATCCTCTCTTATTACAATGCCTTTTCTCTATTGATGACGCGGTTCGCCATTTTATTGCGCAGCTCGGCGACACAGCGGCACTTCTTGCAATCCGCGCTGGCCTTCTTGTAATCCAAACAGGAAAACAGCTCTTTGATTTCTTCCTGCAGTTGCCCTGCCAGCCCCAGCTTCAGCGCTTCTTCAGCTTTGTAGATTTTGTCTCGTATGTCCTTGAGCAGGGCCGCTTGTTTCTGGAATTTCGGGCAGGCCGTCATGGGCTCTTCCGCGGGACTCATGGCTGTTTGCTAAAGCAGCTTTCCCAATGGGCCAAGATTTAAATTAAGGTCTTCATCTTCAAGCCCGAATATCTGCTTGAGCTCCACCATCTTGTTTTCCAGCTTCATCAGAGTCTCGCCGACCCGCTCGACCTCGGCTTCGCTCAAAGATCCGTTCTCGATCCGGCGCATGGCCTGTTTTTCCATTAGCTTACGGATGAGTTCGATGAGCGTCAGGACCAGCTTGGCCAGGCCCTTTTCCACGTTTTGGGGGTTAGCCGCGATCCTTTTCGGAAGACTATCCCGCGTTTTTTCCAGCTCCTCGAGGAAATCTCCGGGGGAATCCGTCTTGACCTCTTGGCTCATGAATTGGCCGTTTTAATGAAATTATAGGGCGGCCAGGGGCCGCTGAACAGATATTTGAATTCGCCCGAAGAAGACCTCAATCGCTCGAAGGCTTGCCTGAAGTCTTCCTGCTTTCCCTTTTCGACCAGATAAAAGGCGCATAAGAGCAGATTCTCGGTCTTCAGCTTCTCCAGTTTCTTCTCCGCGGCCAATCCATCGAAAAATCCATCCACCAAAGCGATGCGAGCCTCAGCCTCATTCTCTATTTTTTTCTCTTTTTGGTATTCTTGAAACTTTTTCTTGAGGAAGTTTTTTACGGGCGTATCCGACGCGAGCAGAGGGGAACTGTTTTGATCCGGGGTGAGGCGCATTCTCATCTTGTCTCCTGGCCAGATGACTTTTATGCCGAATTCCATCTTGCCGCGGAGCCTTCTGAGATTGTCCGTGAAATTGTCATAACGGGCGCTCATCATGGAAAGAACGCCTTCTTCATTATCGAAAACAGTGGGGAACCGGAACGGCAGAACGGTGAAATGCTCCATGAGCCTTTCCACGACCTTCTCATGCTCGAATGCGTGATCTTTGGTTATAGGCGCGATTCTCTTGTCGAAATCGCTGAGGATTACACCCATGTCGCGATAGGGGAGATTGCGGAGCAAAGTTCCTTTTAGCCCGGTCATGGCAGCATCGAGCCGGTCGTTGGAATCTATGACGCCGTAGATATATGCGGCCATCAATTCGGCTCCTGCATGGGCCCATAAAACGGGGCGCCTCGCAAGCGTTCCATGGTTTCCACGGAGCTGATCAGCGCTTTTAAGCCTATATAGACCAGGTCGACTTCCGCCACGGAAATGACCAGATCACCGGAGATGACCACGCCTTTATCCAGCACCCGGTCCAGGATCTCCAGAAGGGTCACCTCTTTGGATTCGAAGACGACGTCGCGGCTGCTCATGCTAGTTGGTCCCTTCGGAGAAATCGCAGAAGTTAAAGGGCGGCCAAGGGCCCGTGCAGTCAAAGGAAAGCCCGTTGCTTTCCTGTTGCGCCTTGAGTTGGCCGACCGTCTCGATAAAGGTCTTGACTTTGTTTTTATCGATCAAGAACGCGGCGTTTAAGATCATGTCCTCTTTTCTCTCCGTCACTTCCTCCGGCAGCAATTTATTGATGCGGGTGCGGGCGCTGAGTGTTTTGAGCCTGTCGAAACTCGCCTGGCCGCATTCATTGAGCTTCGCGGTCGTAAAGGTGTCAAGCCGCGCCTCTTTTTTCTTCCGCAAAATGAACGACCTGCCCGGCGCGGCCGATCCGATCTCGCTGTCGATTTTTAAAATCTCCGCGTTTTGGGCAAGCCAAGCCCGCAGCCTGCTCATATCGCAATAGATCTTCACTCCCCATTCCTCGTGACCTTGCAGTCTGCGCAGGGTTTCTTTAAGCATGCCGGCGCGCTCGGCGAGCATGGACTTCAAGCTGTCCTCGCTTTTAAACAGCGTGGCGAACTTGAAAGGGACCACGCAGGCGCGCTCCATGACGTCCTCTATGACCTGTTCATGCGTGATGACGTGAATCTTCACCCATTCCAGGTCGCCGAGATTCTTCTTCAGATTCTCTTCGTCGAATGTGGAGCCCGAGACCCGGCTGACCACGGCATAAAGGCCTTGGTGTTGGACGAAAAAAGGCTTGTCGAACCAATCCCGGCCTTCTTTAAGATCAGGCGCCTGATCGACGACGCAATATAAATATAGCAGTTCCTTTTCCGATTCCATTTCGACCCCGCCGGCTTACTCGCTCGCGGGCATGAGCCCCTTGCGCCCGTAGGATACGACCTCAAGGCCGTCGTCGAGCTTGACGACGTAGAGGTTCCGGTCCTGGACTTTCGTGGCCAGCCCGAGGGATTTCATGAAAGAGCTCTCCTCATAAACTTCCGCCTCGATTTCCCAGCCCAGGCCGGCCTTCGTCGCCTTGACGACCTTCGCCTCTTTGATCTTGAGGTTCTTTTTTAAGAACTCGACGGCCGCTTTACCGGCGTCCTCGATGTCGGGCATCTCATCCCCCCGCTTCCTTCATTTTTCTGATGGCTTCCAATTGCGCCAAGATCTCTTTTTCCTGCTTGGAGTATTCTTCCTCGCTTATCTCATCCAATTCAAACTTGAGCTGGAGGGCCATGAGTCTTTCCATCACGCGGCCATCGTCGGATATCTCCTTATCGCACAGATCTCCGATCTTCTCGCCCAGCCAAAGGAGGCCTTTCAGCGGCGAGAGCACGACATCGTCGATCAGGAACATGGGCTTAAGATGCGGTGCCGGTGAGATCCGCCGTCTGCGTATTAATGACCAGGTTGACGAAATTAAACGGCGGCAATGTCCCCACATACTTGAACTTGATCTTGTCGACGTATTTCGCGCCCAGCTGGTCCACCCGCTGATCGAAGCTCGTCTCCTTTTTTTCGTCTACCAAAAAGGCGGCGCTGACAACCATCATCTCGCCGTAGTTGCGGTTGATTTTGACTTCCGTCGCCAGGGGCGACAGGCCATCCATGATGATGCCTTTATAATGCTCCCGGGCTTGATTCAGGGCGACTTCGACCATCTGGCCTATCTGCCTGCGGGCGGTCAGCGTCTGGGCGGGCGGCAGGACGGCTATCTTTTCCTTCAAGGTCCGGATGTCGCCGTGCTCCGCCACGATGTCCTGGTAAATGACGTCTTTAAAAACAGCTTTCAAACCCAGCTCTTTCTTGCCCGACATGGCCTTCAATAAGCCGCGGATCTTGTCGTGCGCCTTTTCCAGTATCTCCTTGATTTTCGCGTCATCGGCGGCGATGGTGCAGAACCGGACCGGCAAAACGGTGTGCCCCTTCATGACCTCTTCGATGGCCTTCTCATGGGCGATCAGATTTTCGTGGGAGAGCGAATAGCTTTTGATGGGAGAATTGCTCACCACCGCGGCGACATCCTTGAAGGAGATCGTGTAAAGATCGTCGCTTCTCCCGCCGATCCCCAAAGGCCCGAAGGATTGCGGCTGCTTCGACGCTATGATGCAGTAGATGTATCTGCCTTCTTTGAATTCCGCTTCCATCTATTTCTCCCAGGCCTCTGGATAAATGGCGATATTGACGAAGTTGAAAGTAGGCAAGGGACCGGCATAGAGGAACTTTATCCGCTTTTTGTGCTTTTCGCCCAAATCATCCATGATGTTGTCGAATTCTTTCTCCCGCCCCTTATCCACCAGGAAAGCGGCGTTCATGAACATATTGTCGCCCGTGGTCTTGTTGAGCTTGAAGTTGACGGAGGCCTTTCTGAGGGCTTCCACGATATCCTCGGCCTCGTCCGCTTTCTTTTTCTGCAGCGCCGCTTCGACCATTCTGCCCGCTTCCATTTTCGCCGGGATGTTCTTGGTGCCCCCGTCGTTTTGGATCTTCTCCTTGAGTTTCTTGATGGCCTTGTTGTCTTTCACGACTTCCTTGAAGATGGCATCCATGTCCGGCCATATCCCTTTGACGCCCAATTCCACCTTGTGGTCGAGATCACGCAAGGCGATCTTGAATTCCCGACGCCTGCGGTCCAGAAGGTTCCTTATTTCATCGGCATCCGCGGCAACGGTTCCGTATCTCACCGGGAGCACGCCGTCGAACTCCTTCATGACCTCCTCGATGACCTTTTCATGGGCCACCATGTTGTCCTGGTTGACCACGAGCTTGGCCAAGGGATGGTTGCTGACCACCATGGCAAGGTCCTCATAACCTATGGTCAAAACCTCGCGGCCATTCAAGCCGATAGGGCCGAAGTTCCTTTCCTGTTTCGTGCCGATGATGCAATAGATGTATCTTCCGTCCTTGCTCAGCGTCATCTATTCCCCCACCTTCACCAAAATCGAACGCTCCTGGAATCGCTCTTCGCCAAAGGGGATGTCTTCTCCAGGCCGAGTTTGCTCGCTGGCCAGGCAATAGTCCGCCAGTATTTTATGCGCTCTTTTGACGATGCCGAATTCTTTATCCATGCCCGGCGTGTCAGGATTCTTGTCGGGGTGGAAGGAGATGGCGGCGCGGTGATAGGCTTTCTTGATCTCGTTTTTAGTCGCGACCGGGCTCAAGAGCCCGAGTTTGTTGCGGGCCCACTCCAGCTCCTGGAAATCCATCTTCTTTATCTCCAGGGTGTAAAAACTGTACGGCGGCAGCGGGCCGATGCATCTGAAATTCAGCTTCCCGGCCAATTCCGCGTCCAGGCCTTCCACCCGGGCGTAAAATCCCTCTTGTTCGGCCCGGCTAATAAGAAAGGCGCAGTTCACGACCATTTGATCGTCCATGAGCTCATGAGCCCGGCAGTCATGGCTCAAATCCTTTAAAGCGGCTTGTATCAAGTTCGCGACATGTTCTCTTTTGGCGTCCAATAGTTTCTTGACCGCGAGGCCGACCTTCATCTGGTCGTCCATGGTCACACCCTGAGGATTGCCGAGCAGGGTTTTTTTCAGCTCCATTATCTCCGGATGCTGGCCGATCTCCTTGATCGCGGGGCCGAAATCCTTCCAGACGGCGGCGACGTCGATTTCTATCTTATCATTGATTTTCGGAAGGATTTCATGGATCAGGCGGTGGCCCTTGCTCAAGATGTCCCGGACCGCGGCGTCATCCGCGGCGAATGTCCCCAGCCTTATGGGGATGACGGCGTGCCCCAGCTCCATGATCTTTTCGATGACTTTCTGATGCCGGACCAGGAGCATGGCCAGGGCGTCCTTGCGCATGTGCTGGTAATCGACTATTTCAGAGTCGCCGACCACTGCCGCCAGGTCCTGACAGGGGACGACGTAGATGTCCGCGAAGTCCACGATTGCCCCGGGCCTTGAGAATTCCGGCGCGGAAGAGGCGATGATCCCATAAAGATATTTCCCTGTCTTGGCCATGTTTTGATCCTCTATTTTTCCAGTTGCTGCCGGGCTCGATCCACTTTATTCGCCTCTTCGAAATGCCTTTTCAGGATCCTGAGGTCGAATTTCGTTTCGAGCGTTTTGACGTCGGCATCACTGTTTATATATTCCCTGAGCGCCAGCATGACGGCCTTGCGACAGATCAGCTCGATGTCGGAGCCGGCCTTGCCATCGGTCGCTTTCGCCAATTCCTTAAGATCGACGTCTTTGGCGAGCGGCTTGCCCCTGACGTGTATCTTGAATATTTCCTCACGGGTTTTAAGATCCGGCTTGGGAAGCTCCATGAGCAGGTCGAACCGGCCGCTGCGCAGGATCGCCGGCTCGATCAAGTCGAGCCTGTTGGTGGCGGCCAAGACCACCACGCCCTTGAGCTCCTCGATGCCGTCCATTTCGGCCAGGAACTGGCTGATCACGCGCTCGGTCACATGCGCGTCCGTGCTGGCCGAGCCTCTTCTGGGGACCAGGGCGTCGATCTCGTCGAAGAACAGGATGGTGGGCGAGGCCTGCTTGGCGGTCTTGAACACCTCGCGCAGGGACTTCTCGCTTTCTCCGACGAATTTCGAGATGAGGCTGGGCCCCTTGACCGAGATGAAATTAACGCCCGTCTGGCTGGCCACGGCCTTGGCCAGCAAGGTCTTACCCGTGCCCGGGGGGCCGTAAAGGAGTATGCCCTTGGGCGGCTGCGCGCCGGCCTTTTTGAAGATATCCGCGTACTTGAGCGGCCACTCGACCGCTTCCTTAAGCTCTTCCTTGATGTTCTCCAGCCCGCCGACTTCTTCCCATTTCACATCGGGAACTTCCACGAAGAATTCCCTAATGGCCGAGGGCTCCACCTCCTTCATGGCGTCGCCGAAATTGTCCATGGTGACTTCGAGCTTGAGCAAGGTCTCGTAGGGGATATCCGCCATCGCAAGGTCGAGGTCCGGCAGGATCCGCCTTAAAGCCGACATGGCCGCTTCCCTGGCCAGGGCCTCGAGATCGGCGCCCACGAATCCGTGCGTGATCTCAGCCAGTTTCTCCAGGCTCACATCCTTGGCCAAGGGCATGCCCCGGGTGTGGATCTGCAGGATCTGCAGCCTCCCGTTCTTGTCCGGGATGGGGACGGAGATCTCCCGGTCGAAGCGCCCCGGCCGGCGCAGCGCGGGGTCGAGAGTGTTGGGGATGTTGGTCGCGCCTATCACGATGACCTGGCCGCGGGACTCCAGGCCGTCCAGAAGCGCCAAGAGCTGCGCCACCACGCGCCGCTCCACCTGCTTTTCGCCGCCCATGTCCTCGCGTTTGGGAGCGATGGCGTCTATCTCGTCTATGAAGATGATGGCCGGGGCATGGGCCTGCGCCTCTTCGAACACGCCGCGCAAGCGGCCCTCGCTCTCGCCGTAGAACTTGCCCATGATCTCAGGACCGGAGATATGGTTGAAATAAGCATCGGTTTCATTGGCCACGGCCCGGGCGATCAGGGTTTTCCCGGTTCCGGGCGGGCCGTAAAGCAAGACGCCCTTGGGCGCGTCTATGCCCAATCTTTCGAATATCTGGGGATAGCGCAAGGGCAACTCGATCATCTCACGGATCCTGCGGATCTGCGAGCCGAGTCCGCCGATGTCCTCGTAGGATATCTTGGTCGCCCCCCCCTTGGCCGGCCCTTCCTTCTCTATTTTTTTAGTCTCCGTCATTCTTATTATGGTCTCCGGATTGATCAGGACCGCGCCGTCGGGAACGGTCTCCGACACCTTGAAATCACAGGACCGTGAGCCGAAGAGCGTGGCCCTGACCCGGTCGCCGCTCGAAACAGGAAGCCCGGCGATGAGAGAACCGAGGTATTTGGTGTCCTGGCTTTGCGGCAGGCTGGAAAGAGATAAAGGAAGCAGCGTGATCCTTCCGGCGGGCTTGGGAACGATCTTTCGGATCTTCACCTTTTCACCCAACCCGATCTGCGCGTTTTCGCGGCCTATGCCGTCCATCTGGATGATGCCCTTGCCTCGCTCCTCGGCGTAGCAGGGCATGACCTTGGCCGGCGTCTTTCGCTTGCCTTCGATCTCCAGGACATCGCCGACTTCGGCGCCCAGAGTCTTCATATCCTCGGGGTCGATCCGCACGATGGCCCGGCCCACGTCCTTGGCCTGGGCTTCTTTGACTTTCAAGGTCATATCCTTATTCATGGGTTAAGCCACCATCCGGTTTACGGGGTCGCCCTGCGCCAACTGCCCGGCGAAAGCGCTCAAGGCATTTACGCCTTTGACTTCTCGGGGACGCAAAAAAGACAAGGTCGTATTGAGACTGCTGAATTTTTTCCTGATCTGACTTATGTACTTCTCCTGCTCTTTCCGGCGCTCTTGACAAAAAGCGCAATCTCGAGGCTCTATGACATTGTTGATGACCAATTGCTTGACTTTCACGCCATACTCGCTCAAACTGTGGATCAAACGCGTGGTTTCCTGGATGGCCATATCTTCGGGGATGGTGACGGCGATGAACTCGCAGCGGCTCTGATCCTTGAGCAGGCTTTCGATCTTTTTCACCGTTTTTTTCATGTTCAAAAGGAAATCGTCGGCTTCGTCGGGAGCGTATTTCCCGCTGAAAGTCTTGATCATGTATCGATACTTCCATCTGAGCTTGGCCAGCATCTTGACCCAATCATCCAGGAGCTGGGGCATGGTCAGAAGCCGCAGGGCATGGCCGGTCGGCGCGGTATCGACTATGTATTTCCCGAATTTCCCTTCGTCCATGAGGTCCATTATGGTTTTAAAGCCCATGACTTCATCCAGACCGGGGATGGACAAGGAAAAAACAGACTCGATGTCTTCGTTGTCCAAATTAGTCGAGGTGTCCAGTATTTTCTTGATCTCTTCTTCGTATTCTATTTTGAATTCAGAAAGGGCTTTTTCCGCGTTGATTTCAAGAGCGCTCAGATTCCGTACGTCCTTGACCTCCGTTATGGCGTCACCGATATGTTGCCCCAAGCTGTCTGATATGGAATGCGCCGGGTCCGTGGACAGCAGCAGGGTCTTAAAATTCCCGGCTAAGAAAAGGCCGGCGCTGGCGGCGCAGGTTGTTTTCCCCACGCCGCCCTTGCCGCCGAACAGGATAAGCTTTAACGCGCTTTCCTTAAGTCCGATCAGGGGCATTTCTTGAGTTTCACTTCGAGGACTCCGTTTTTATAGGACGGAACAGGAGCCTCGGCCGACACTTTCGCCGGCAGCAGGACTTCTTTATGATATTTTCTGTCGCCGGTCCCGGCGCGGATGTCTAAAATGTCGCCCTTAAGATCCAACTTAATATCCGCTTCGTTGACACCGGGCATTTCGGCGTAGACCCGGACCTCCTCTTTCTCGTCGAAGATATCGACGATGGGCTCGCGCTCGTCATCGATCTTGGGTCCGGCGGCTGTTTTTTTGATGTTGCCGAAAGGTTCCACGACCTGCTTGCCCCCGGCCAGGCTCTTGACGGAAAACCCAAAAACTCCCTTCATCCCTTTTTTGAGATGGCTCAAATCGATCTCGCCTTCCTTTTTGATTTCGCCGCCCGCTTCCTGCAGCTTCGCGGCCAACTCGACCAATTTCCCGACGCCCTCGAAGATACCGCCCAGGCTCAATTTCCCCATCCCAAAATCAATGTCCACGTTTTCATCTTTCTTTGGTTCTATTTTCTTTGCCATGATAGGCCTCCTTTTTTTATGCGACGACGCCCTTTCCCCTTGCCGGCCTGACACCGGATCAATATTTCATGGACATGGTCTTTAAGGGTTTAGCGGGCATGCTTTTATGAGTTCTGACCGGTTCACCTTCGCGCGTCTCCTTTTGGAGCTGGATGAGGCGCTTTAAGACGCCGTCTAATTGTTTGGCGGCGGCGCTTCTCCTTTTGTCCAAAGAGAAAATCTCTTTTTCCAACCGGTCTTTCTCCCTGCCCAGCGTGTACATGTCCAGATAGCCTGACCTTTGTACCTTGGGAATGGAGCGTATGCCCACGGAACGTATGCTCTTCATCTCGCGCAGACTGGGCAACCGTCTTGTTTTCATGGCAGGCGCCTCCCGCTTTTTGTCTTACAAATAAGAAGCTTCCTCGCTTTGTTTATTCCCACGACCTTCAATTCCAACTTTTCTCCCGGCCGGACATCGAGCTCCTTGCGAATGCCCGGGGGCAGCGTAATTTTACTTTTAGCGTCCATCCTGGAATACACGCGCAACAGTGCCATGCCCTTGTCTCCCGCTAGCTGTGTTTCGTGACGAGTTCCTTGACGATGTCTTTGACCCGCTCCTGATTCGTCTTGGAGCCCACCCGGCTGGTCTCGGAGGCCAGGATATCCTGGCACATCTGGGAAAAAGAGCCGTTGGCCCGGGCCGGGGTCAAGCCCTGTACTTTGAGCGTCTTGGCGATCATGATGCAGCCGCGGACCGTGGGTGCGAACTCGCACTTTCCGGATTCCCTCAAGCCCCGCACGATATTGACGATGGTTTCTGAATTTTTCTTAGAAAGCTTGGATTTAGCCTGGGTTATGGCGACCTCCGTTTCATAGTCGAAATAATCCAGGTCCATGGTTATCATCCGGTCGCGCAGCGCGTCCTGGCTGCGATGAACCCCGGCATACTCCTCCGGGTTGGACGTGAATATGGCCGTGAAGTCAGGATCGACCTTCAAATATGGTTCTTCTCCGCCCCGGCCCACGGGTAGATCCATCATCTTCTCCTGCAGGATGGAGAGCAGGATGTTGTTGGCCTCCGGCCGGGAGCGCGTAAATTCGTCATAGATGAGAGTGAATCCGTATTTGCAGGCAACGGTAAGGCGGTTGTCCACCCAGCGCTTGACCATGTCCTCCTCGGTCTTCAAGACCCGGGAGATGAAGCGGTCCACGACCTTCCTGATCTTGTAGCCGTATTCGCCGCCGACCAGGTCGGAAGTGGTGAACTCCTCGTCGCCATGGATCATGACCACCGGCCTGAGCAGCTTGCCGGCGATGTGCATGGCCAAAGTGGTCTTGCCGCTGCCTGAGATCCCCCGGAAATGGACCGGGAAACCGGCCTTGATATAGCAAAGCGCTCTCTGCGAGATGTCCTTAACTTGTTTCGTCTCCACGAAATCCGGCAAGGGGGTTGGCTCCAGCACCGTAGTCATTTCATCGATCATTTTCTTACACCTCTTTTCGTGATGCCGCCTTTGCCGCGGAACATTTCGCGTATGGTCGCGATTTCAAGTCTCCCCTGCCCCCCGGGCTTAGGCCCGGGGGGCAGGATGGGACTTCGCCGCGGTCAAAGCCTACTTCTTCGCTCTCTTTTTATGCGCTTTCCTTTTCTTTGACCTGGCCTCTTCTGGTCTCACGATTTCCGCGGCAACCGGCGCGGTTTGAACCGCCGGCTGGACGCCTCTTTTCTTGGCCATGGAGGCGGCCATGCCCTGCCAGTTGGCGGACATCATTTTTCTTTCGCTCGAAAACCCATCCACCAGAGTCCTGGCTTCGCCCAACACGGCCTTGGTCTCCCTGGCGATGTCAGCCACATGCTTGACCAGGTCCTTCTTGAGTTCCTGGCTCATGATGGCGCGATTGCCGGAGAATTCCTCGAGCTTGTCGGCGACATGGGACTTGATGTCCTTGACGCTCTTCCTCACTTGTCCAAGGACTTCCTGGATGCCGGCCTGGAGCTCCTTGTAGTCTTTCATACGGTCGGCCTCGCCTTGGGCCAAGGATCCCCTGAGGGCTTCGGCCTTTTCCTTCAGCTCGGCGGCCATGGCTTTGTGGTCTTTTTGGAAGCCATGGATCATGCTGCCCGCGGCTTTTCTCAGATCCTCCACGTTGCCCCGCAGGGTTCCCACGAATTCCCCCAAGGCTTTGGCCTGGCCCGCCCCCATGTGCTTGCGCTCGGATGCGAAGTCGCGCACTGTTTTCTGGGTGTTGCCCGCCAACTCCCCGACTTCCTTTATACGGTCGCGCGTCGCCCTTATGCGTGAAGCATAAGAGTCCGTGATCCCCTCGGTGATGTTTTTCATGTCATCGGCTAGTCCCATTTTCTTCCTCCCGGTTGTTGACTTATTTTAGTTGAGCGCGTCATTTGCGGCATGAGCATCATTATTTCGATACGAGATGAGGCTTCCGTCGGAGCAGTGGCCCAGCCTGGTGCGCCAATTCCAGGATTCAGCCGTTTGCAGTCTTTTTCTTTTAAATTCGCTGAGCATTGCTTTAAGATCTTTTATGCGCAGCTCCCGCCCTTTGCATAAAAGAGCCTTGAGCCGGGACGCCACCGATTTCTGTTCTTCCTGGAATTCTTTAAGCTGGGCGGTCACCCCGGCTTTCCTTTCATCCTGTCGGGCGAGGATGTCCTTGAGCAGCTCTTGAAATGCCCTGATCCGTTGGACTTCGCCCTTAGCCAGGGACTCCCTGACGCCGTCCAGGTTTATCCGCATCGTCTTGGACATCTCTTTTTGCTCGTTGAAGTAAGCGTTCAGCAGATTCTTCACTTCCTTTTCTCTTCCTTCCTGGACCGACAGGATGGCCTGCATCATCCGGTCGAAATCTTTCCTGCGCAGATGCTCGTTTTGGGTGAGGATGTCCTGCAATTGCGTGCGCATCTCTTCTCTTTCACGCTTCGTGTCCTGCAGGGACTCATGGAAATCCTTAAAAACCAAGTAGGTGTTCTCGAAGAGTGAGCCGATATTATCAATGCGGGCCTCGTGAGAGGTGATGATGTCTACTACGGCGTTTTCCACATCAAGGATCTCGGGCATGGGTCGTATCCTCCCGCTATATTAAGGAAACCGTGCTTGAATGATGTTCGCTGCAATAAAGGAAATCTTGGCGGACCATGCTTTCTTCCCGTACTCGGCGGATTGAGGATGGCTCGGCAAGCATTCCCTTTCTTTCCGCGACTTAGGCGGCTGTTGCGGTCAAGCCGATGGCTTCGGCGTACTTCAGGTACGTCTCAACGGACGCCACGACCACGCGGGCTTCGATCGCGAGAATCTCGATGCCTACCAGCGATACTCTGACCCACGCGTCCACCACGACGCCCTTGTCAAGGATCCGGTCGATGACTTCGACCAAGCTGGACGAACCGATCGCTTTCTCTACTGCCATGTTTTTGTACCTCTTGTTCCGGATTTCACATCGCACCCTGCGCCCAAGGCGCATGTTGCTGAAGCTAAAGTACCATGTTGGGCCGGAATGAAAAATAACCTTTAAGGGTTATTTTTCCGGCCTAACCCTTAAAGGCTATTCCAACTGCTCTAAAAATAGCCGGCCATAGACGGCATCATCCGGCCGTCGCCGTCAGGGATGATTGCTACCAGACGGCGTCCGGGCTCTCGCCGGCAATCACCTTGAGGAAAGCGGCCCCATATCGCTCCAGCTTGCGCTCGCCGACGCCTTTGACGCCCCCGAAAGCGTCCAGAGTCCTCGGCTTTAGCGCGGCCATCTCCACAAGGGCGCTGTCGTGGAAGACAACGTAAGGCGGCACGCCCAGCTTTCCCGAGATCAGGCGCCGAAGCCGGCGCAGGCGCTCGAAGAGTTCCTCATCAGGCGATAGATCAGAAACAGGGCTCTTTCTCAAAGCTTTTGATTTCTTCCTGCCGCGCGCCGCTGGAGGAACCGGCACGCCCAAGCGCACCGTCCCCGCGTCGCGGCACAAGGCCTTCCCCGCCTCCGTGATGCGCAAGAGAGGATACTCCCGTTCCTCGACGACTTCCAGGAAATCCTGCACGATGAGCTGGTCTATCCACGAACGCACGGCCGCCTCTCCGGACTCCTCGAGCAGGCCGAAGACCTGCAGCGAGTCGTGGCCGTTGCGCGTCATGCGCTCATCACCGCGTCCCAGAAGCATATTGACGACGTAACCGGTCCCGAAGCGCCCCCCCGCGCGCCAGGCCCCGCTCAAGACTTTCCTGGCCATGAGCAGGGCATCCTCGTCAGAAAGTCTCTTTGTTTCGCCAAGGCAAACATCGCAGGCCGCACAGCCGACGGCGCAGCCTTCGCCGCTGCGGCTCGCCCCCACTTGTAGGAGATTCGAGCACGTTTATCCTGGGACTGCCTCACGTTCCTAAGGGTAACCCCCCTTCCGGCAG
>Ga0118677_10001632_pt1 | contig 46925 bp, 33 predicted proteins | sample AliMusrvi5mmetaG_FD_86154 | JGI IMG/M metagenome (GOLD analysis project Ga0118677, IMG submission 86154) | reverse complement strand
GCGACGGAGGAATCATTGGCCAGCCTGTGGGCCGACCTGCTGGGGCTCGAGCGCGTGGGTATCCACGACGACTTCTTCGAACTCGGCGGACACTCTCTTCTGGCCACGCAGGTTGCTTCGCGCGTCCGCGATCGATTTCAGATCGATCTGCCGCTGCAACGCCTGTTCGAATCTCCCACGATCGCCGGCCTTGCGGCGGCCCTCGGCCGCAGCCGGCCCGCGGCAGATGTCCCGGGTCCGATCGGGCCGCTCGCTGACCACGACCCGCTGCCGCTTTCCTTCGCGCAACAGCGGTTGTGGTTCCTGCACCGGCTCGAACCGGGCAACGCCGCGTATAATCTGCCCACGGCAACCCTCCTGAACGGCCCGCTGGATATCCCGGCCCTGGAACGGAGCCTCAACGAGATCATCCGCCGCCATTCCACCCTGCGGGCGTCGTTCCCCTCCGCAAACCACACCCCGGTGCAAATTCTCGCCCCGGAACTCGCATTGAGCCTGCCGGTTATCGACTTGAGCGGCCTCGCGCCCGATGCGCGCGAGGCGGAGGTGCGGCTCAGCGCCAAGGAGGACGCAGGGCACCCCTTTGACCTGGATGCCGGGCCGCTTCTCAGGGCAAGCTTGTTGCGCTTGGGCGAGAGCGAACATGTGCTGCTTCTGAACGTGCATCACATCGTCGCGGACGGGTGGTCCCTCACCATTCTCTTCCGGGAATTGGCCGCAAATTACGAGGCTTTCCGCGAGGGGAAGCCCTCCCCGCTGCCCGAACTCCCCATCCAATATGCGGACTTCGCGGCCTGGCAACGCGCCGCGCTCCCCTGCAAGACGCTGGCCGGGCAGATCGCCTACTGGAAACAGCAACTCCACGAAGCGCCTCTGTTTGAGCTCCCCCCCGACCATCCCCGCCCCACGGCACCCTCCTTCTGCGGGGCCAAGCAATCCCTGAGGCTGCCCAGGCCTCTCACCGAGGCGCTTTCCGCACTGGGCCGCAGGGAAAACGCCACCCTCTTCATGACGCTGCTGGCGGCGTTCAAAACGCTCCTCTTCCGGTGGACGCGCCAGGCGGACATCTGCATTGGCACACCGGTCGCCGGCCGCAACCACGTCGAGCTTGAGCGGCTCATCGGCTTCTTTAACAACACCCTGGTGCTGCGCACGGACGCCTCGGGCGACCCGACTTTCCTAGAACTGCTCGCCAAAGTGCGCGAAACGGCCCTGGGCGCTTTTTTTCACCAAGACGTGCCCTTCGAGAAACTCGTGGAGGAACTCAACCCCGATCGGAGCCTGGGCCGCACGCCGCTCTTCAACATCTTTTTCAACCTGCTCAATTATGCTGACGAAGAAAACGCCTTCTCCAGCCTCGTCGCCCGCCGGTTGGGGAGCGCCGAGACGAATGCAAAGTTTGACCTGACCCTTTATGCGATGGAGCAGGACGCAACCATCCACCTTACGGCGGTTTACAATGCGCACATCTACCGCCCCGAACGGCTCGTCATACTGCTGCGGCAGATGGAACATCTGCTCTGCCAGATCGCAGAAAACCCGGCCAAAAAAATCGCCGCCTATTCTCTGGTAACACCGGAGGCGCTCCCGCTCCTGCCGGACCCGACCCAACCCCTCCAGCAAAGCTGGGAGGGCGCCGTACAGGAACAGTTCGACATCCAGGCGGCACGCCGGGCGGACCATCCAGCCGTGATCGATGAGACGGGTGCCTGGACTTTCCGTGCGCTGCAATCCGCCGCCAACCGCCTCGCCCAGCGCCTCGTTTCCGCAGGCGCACAGCCGGGCGATCTCATCGCCGTTTATGCCCATCGCAGCCGCTCGCTTGTTTGTGCCTTGATGGGGGTATTGAAAGCGGGAGCGGCATTTCTCATTCTTGATCCGGCTTACCCGCCCGCCCGCCTCAGGGAGTATCTTCGCACCGCCAACCCGCGCGGGTTCCTGCAACTCGAAGCAGCGGGTCCGCTGCCGGAATCCCTGAGCGAGTTTGTGGCTGCCCACTCCTGGAAATATCGGATAACACTACCCCAACCAGGTAACGCGGCAGATGAGGAGTTCGCGCCGGAATTTTCGAACGCTCCGCCAGCAATCGCCACCCACCCCGACGCCCTGGCTTATGTGGCGTTCACCTCCGGCTCGACTGCGGAGCCCAAGGCGATCTCAGGAAGCCACCGCCCATTGTCACACTTCCTGAAATGGCACGCGCACACCTTTGGCTTGGGCGAGGGCGACCGCTTTAGCCTGCTCTCCGGGCTCTCGCATGACCCGTTACTGCGGGACATCTTCACCCCCCTGACGCTCGGTGCCACGCTGGTCATCCCCGCCGCCGACACGCTTCTCGCGCCGGATCCGCTCCAAGCCTGGCTGAGGAGTGCGGGCATCAGCGTCATGCACCTGACACCCGCCCTTGAGCAACTCCTCAACGAGGCCGCTCCCTGCGAAGACGCCCCTCTCAGCGGGCTCCGCTACGCCTTCTTCGGCGGGGAACCCCTGACAGGGCGTCACTGCGCCAGCTTGCGCCAACGCGCCCCCTCCGTCACCTGCGTGAATTTCTACGGCGCCACGGAAACCCCGCAGGCGATGGGCTGGCATGTGGTCGCTCCCGACTCCCTGGAAAAAGGAACCGTTCCGGTGGGGCGCGGGATTTCTGATGCGCAGTTGCTCGTGCTCAACGACGTCCAGGAACTCGCCGGGCTTGGCGAACCGGGCGAGATTTACATCCGTACACCCTATCTGTCGCAGGGCTACCACAACGACGATGCGCTGACCCGCGCGCGCTTCCCCGTCAACCCGTTCACTCAGCTTCCCGGCGATCGGCTTTACCGCACGGGGGACTTGGGCCGCACCCGTTTTGATGGCGTCGTGGAGTTCCTGGGCCGGGCCGACCGCCAGATGAAAATTCGCGGCCTGCGGGTGGAACCCGGCGAGATAGAATCCCTCCTCGTAGAACACCCTGTCATATTGGAAGCGCACGTTCGCATTCACGAGGGGGAGAAAGTCCAACTCGTGGCGTATGTGGTGCCGCGTGAAAAAAACCTTCCGGACCTCCCAGCACAACTGCGTTTTTACCTGCGGGAACGCCTTCCCGCCTCGATGCTCCCCTCCGCCTTCCTGACGCTGGAAACCCTGCCGCTGACACCCAACGGAAAAGTGGACGCACGCCGCCTGCCCCCTCCCTGCGCCGCCTCAACCCCGGAAAAGCAAATAGACTCCCCAACGGATACGCTGGAATACCAGCTGCAAAAGATATGGGAGGACGTGCTGAAAATCGCACCGGTCGGCATTTGGGAAAACTTCTTTGATCTCGGGGGACATTCCCTGCTGGCGGCCCGACTCTTTGCGCAAATCCAAAAGGTGACCGGTTGCAACCTGCCGCTTGCGGCTCTCTTCCAAGCGCCGACCATCGGGAAACTCGCTGCGCTCATCCGCTGCGGAGGCTGGGAACCGCTTTGGGCGGCGCTTGTTCCCATCCAGACCCAAGGCAAGCAACCTCCACTTTTCCTGATCCACCCCGTGGGCGGCAACGTGCTCGGCTACCACGATCTGGCCAGCTACTTGGACAAGGAAATGCCCATCTTCGGCCTCCAGGCGCTCGGGTTGCAGGGCACCCATCGCCCCCTGGAAACCGTGGAAGAGATGGCGGCGCATTATCTCAAGGAAATTCGAACGATCCGCCTCCACGGCCCGTATATGCTGGTCGGCTATTCGAGCGGCGGCATCGTCGCCTTTGAGATGGCGCAGCAGCTATGCCGCCAGGGGGAGCACGTTCCCTTGCTGGTCTTGCTCGACACCGCCCCCTCGGGCTCGTGGAAGAAACCTGTTCTAATACGGATCCTCGGCCACGCCCGGGTCCTGCTCCAATTGTCCGGCAGGCAAAAGCTCGTCTACGCCCTTGGAAAATGGACGCTGGCAAAACAATGGACGGCGCAAATCCTCTCCACCCTTGTCCATTCCAAGCCCGGAACGGCAGGATCCGCGCGCCCTCAGGTCTTGGAAGATGTGCGGATGTCCAACCGGCAGGCCGTCCTGCAATACCGCCCCGCCATTTACCCGGGGCACCTCGTTCTCTTTCGCGCCAAACAGCGGCAGGATTTCTTCCATGAATTCCAACTCGAACCGGACGAAGGCTGGAAGCAGGTTGCCGGAGGCGGCCTGACCGTCCGGGACATCCCCGGCGACCACGGGCAGATGCTCGGCAACCCCAACGTCATCGTCCTGGCGCAAGAGTTGCAAAAGCTCCTCAACGAAGTGATGCCGCGCGTGTGAACAGGCAGGCTCAGCAATAAAACGCCGCGATCGCCTCCACGACCACCCGGATCTGTTCCGGCGTCAACTCGGGGAAGATCGGCAGGGCGATCGTCTCGTTGGCGGCGCGCTCGGCCTCGGGGAAGTCCCCCTGTTTGTAGCCCAGGCAGGCGAAGCACTCCTGCAGATGGAGCGGCAGCGGGTAGTAGATGGCTTGGCCGACCTTCGACGCCGCGAGGTGCTCACAGAGAGCGTCCCGGCGCGGCGCGCGGACGACGAATTGGTTGAAGATATGCTGGTTTTCCAACCCGCTCGCAGCGTAGGGCTCCGTAGGCGGCGTGAGGATTTTATCCAGCCCCGTCCGCGCAAACCCCTCGCGGTAAAGCGCCGCGTTCTCTCGCCGCATGGACGACCACGAATCAAGGTGCGGCAGCTTGATCGAGAGCACCGCCGCCTGCAACGCGTCGAGGCGGAAGTTCCCGCCGATCATCTTGTGGTAATAGCGCCGTTCACCGCCGTGGTTGCGCAGCGCGCGAAGCTTCTCCGCCATTGCCGCGTCTTTGCACACCACCATCCCGGCGTCCCCGAACGCCCCGAGATTCTTGGACGGGAAAAAGCTGTAACAGCCGAAATCGCCCATCGCCCCCGCGTGGCCCGTGCCCTTGCGGGAGGGATAATCCGCGCCGAGCGCCTGCGCGGAATCCTCGATCACCGGCAAGCCGTATTGCGTGGCGAGTTCCTGTATCCCGTCCATGTCGCAGCAGAGCCCGTAGAGATGCACCGGCATGAGCGCGCGGATCACCTGCCCGGCGTGGCTCACCAGCTTGCCCCCGGCGTTTTTGCGGCAGCCCTCCAGGTAGCAACGCAGCGCGGGCACGGAGAGGTTGTAGGTCTGCGGATCGATGTCGATGAACACCGCCGCGGCCCCCACCCGGGCGATGCTCCCGGCGGTGGCGAAAAACGTGTAGGGGGTGGTGATCACCGCGTCGCCCGCGCCGATCCCGAGCCCCATCAGCGCGATCAAGAGCGCGTCCGTGCCGGAAGTCACGCCGATGGCATGCGCCGCGCCCGTGTATTCGCAAACCGCCCGCTCAAACGCCTCCACCTTTGGCCCCATGATGAACACTTGGGAATCCATGATCTGGTCCACCTCCGCGCGGATCTGATCGCGGAGGCCTTGGTACTGAAGCTTGAGGTCGAGGAGCGGCACTTGCATGATGCCCGGAGTTTGGCAACGAAACGGGGCGTTTGGCAATGGCGGAGTGCGGAAAGTCGCATTGGATCGCGCCCTTGTACCTTCGGGCGCTATCCTGTGAGTGCGAACTGGCTGCCATCCCGCCGCTTTCCCCGTTGACCGAACACCCCTCCGTTCATAATCTGTGGCGACCTTGAGGACTGTGTGACACCGCAAGAACCGAAGTTCCCTAAATCAAATCGTTATGCACAAATTCATCCAAACGGCGGCTCTTGGATTCTTGTTCATTTTGTCCGGTTGCATCCCCAGCGTCCACCCGCTCTATACCGAGCAAGACTTGGTTTTTGATTCCTCCCTTGTCGGTGAGTGGTCGGGCAAGGAGGGCAAGGAGACGTGGACGTTCACGAAGGGCGCCGAAAGGGATTACAAGGTGACCTACATCGACGAAAAGGGCACAAAGGGCGAGTTTGTCGTGCATCTGCTCAAGGTGGCGGAGAGCCGGTTTTTGGATTTCTACCCGGTGGATCCGCAGCTGAAGGAAAACGATTTCTACAAAATCCACCTTTTCCCGGTGCATACCTTCACACGCGTTCAACCCATTGGTTCCACGTTGCAAATGGCCATGCTGAATCCCGACTGGCTCAAAAAGTTCCTCCAGGAAAATCCCGCTGCAGTCCGGCACGAGAAGGTGGATGGCTCCGTTCTGTTAACAGCCCAGCCGAAAGAGCTTCAGGAGTTCTTGATTAAGCACCAGAAGTCCGCCGACGCATGGAATGAATGCGAGCCGTTGACTCGGCGGAGGAAACCAACAGAGTAGCTCATCAGGGCGGGCGACCACACCTCACGCCTCCGCCTGTGCGCGCTCGGTGGCCTTTTGCAGAAGCTGCTGGAGGCGGGTCACGCTCGCGGAGTCTTTGATTTTCTGGCCTTCGGCGTCGGTGACGTAGAAGCTGTCGATGGCAGCCCCCTTTTCCGTGGCGATGCGCGAGAGGGCGATGTTTAGCCCTGCCTCGCCGAAGCCCGTCAGGATGTTGTAGAGCAGACCGAGGCGGTCGGGCGTCTGGATGTCCACCACCGTGTAAACCGGGTGGGCGTAGCTGTCGATGACGATGCGCGTGGGGAACTCCAATTCCTGCGAGAGCTGGTAGGGGCGGCGGCGCATCGCCTTGCCCAGGGCGGCGCTGAAATCGAAGGCATCATCGGAGAGCGCCACGGCGAGGGTTTTTTCCACAAGCTGGATGTCCTTGGCGTCTGTCACCGCTTGGAACTTCGTATCGCACACGCGGAAGACGTCAAAGACGAGATTGTCGCCCCGGGTGAAAATGTCGGCGCTCAAGATGTTCAAATGGGCCACGGCCAGCGAACCGGCGATCTTTGCCAGCAAATGCTTGCGGTCCCAAGTGCAGACCCATATTTCGCTGTGGCCGCGGTCGGGCCGTGCGATCCAGTGGATCGAATGAGCGAGCGCCGGGCCGTCGTCTTCGCGGGCCTCGAAAAACGTGCGGAAAAGGCGGATGTGGTCGGCGATGCCGCTTTCGTCAAAGGCATGGAAGTATGCCTCCGGCATGAAGGCGAAGTGCGCCTCCACCTCGGCAGTGTAATGGGAGCCGAGCCGCTCGATCACGGCCTCCCGGGTGCGCCGCCGTTCAAGGAGACGCTCTTGGAAGAACGCCTCGCCCTGGGCCAGATAGCTCGAAGCATTCCGGTAGAGCTGCCACACCAGGGACTCTTTCCAATCCGACCACGTGTTGTCGCCCACGCCCATGCCGTCGGCCAGCGTCAACAGCATCAACGCGTTGAGGTTCTCCTGAGTCCGCACGGCGGCCGCGAACTCCGAGATCGTCGCCGGGTCTTCCACATTGCGCCGCTGGGACGTGCTGGAGAGCAGGATGTGCTGGTCCACCAGGAAGATGAGCATCTTGCGTTGTTCGGACGTGAGTTGGAGCCGGGCCGCGATGCGCGCGGCGGCCATGGCGCTCGCCTCCGCGTGGAAACGCGCGTTGGAGGCCTTGCCCACATCGTGCAGCAACATCGCCAGATAAAGCACAAAAGGATCCTCCATCTTCTGGAAAATCTCGCGGTAGCCCTGGAGCCGTTCCTCCTTGGTGTCGATCAACTCGTCGAGCTTCTCCAGGCACACCAGCGTGTGTTCGTCTGCGGTGTAGCGGTGAAAAAACTCATGCTGCACGAGGCAGGTCAGCGGCGCGAACTCCGGGAGGTAGCGCCCCAGAAAATCGCACTCGTGCATCAAGCGCACGATCCGCCCCACCTCCCCCTTGCGGCTGAGGATGGCGGCAAAGGTCTCCCGGGCCGAGCGCGCATAGCAATAGGTGCGGTCCACCAAATGCTGCCGGCGGCGCACAAGCGTCTGGAGCTCCGGCGCGAAACCAATGCGGCGCTGCTGGGCGTGCTGGAATGCCCGCATCATACGGAAAGGGTCTTCCTTGAAGATGTCGCGCGTTTCCGGGTAGAGCAGCCCGTCGGCGATGTAAAACCCGTCGAAGGCCTCGCGCTTCTTCGGGCGCTTGAGGAAACCGAGCACCCCCTTGCGCGCCGACTCTTCCCCCGGCAGGGAGAGCTTGGCCGCCGTGGTCTCCGTGATGTGATAAATGGCGCGGGCGTGCTGGTAGTAGTCGCGCATGAACGCCTCGATGCGCCGCAGCGGGTTTTTCTGTTCGTAGCCGAGCTTGGTGGCCACCTGGAGCTGATAGACGTGGCTCAACACGTCGGCCGCCCGTTTGTTGAGATAATGCAGCTCGGTGCGCACCCGCAGCAGGAAATCATACGCGCGGTCGAGCTTGCGCCGTTCGCTTTCCGGCAGCAGCTTCAACTCCACGAGCTTGCTGGTGCTGCCCGCGCGGTTGGTAAAGATCGAAACCCAGATCAAATTCTGGTAGTCGCGCAACGACCCGCAGCCGCTCTTGATGTTCGGCTCCTGCATGGTCACTTTCGACCCGTTCTTGGTGTGGCGCTCCTTCTGGTTCTCCATCCGCTGGGCGAGGTATTCCTTCTCGTGGCCCACGATGCATTTTTTCTCAAACTCCGCTTTGAACAGTTCGTAGAGCTTGCGGTCGCCCGCGATGAAGCGGGACTCCAGCAGCGAGGTCTTCGAGAGCATGTCCACGTTGGCCTGTTTGATGGCCCCCTCCACGGAGCGCGTGGAATGGCCCACCTTGAACCCCACATCCCACAGCGTGCGCAGGATCGCCTCGATCATCCCCCCGATCTGCTTGGGCACCACCGGGCACGCCTCGTGCAGGAACATCAGGTCCACGTCGCTGTACGGATTGAGCTCCCCCCTCCCGAACCCGCCGATGGCCACCAGCGTAATCCCGCATACCGACTCCCCGGGTGCCGCCGCTTTGGTCGCCGCCGCATACAAGTGGCGCAGGACGATGTCCACCAACACCGCGCGTTTGCGGACGATGTCGCGTCCGCCTCCCCCGGCCTGGTGCTTGAGCCGCAGCCGGTGGTTTTCGATCCGCAAAAACTTCTTGTAGAGCGTCAGCAACGCCGCCTCGTCGTCCATCCCCTGGGAGGCAAGCTGCTGCTCCGCATGGGCGAGCACCAGTTCCCGGTGCCGGGAGGAACGCATCGCTGCCCCCAAAAACTCCTCAAATGCGGAGTCTTGCTCCGCTGCCGCAGGGACTTCCTCAGGGGCAGGCGGGGATTTTTCAGGTTGTTTGGGTTGTTTGCGTGAAAAGGGTGTCACAACTTGATCCGGTAACGCTTTCTCTTGATGTAAAGCCGAAGACGAAGAATGCCAAGCAGTTGTGCAGGATAATTTTGGTTTTTTGGCGGTTTTTTCCGCGTTGGGAGATGGCCGCACCTACCGTTTTCCTGAAACGGCTTTAGCCGGGCCTCGGGGAATGCCCCGCCGAAGACTCGCGGGGGAACCGCTTCAAAGCGTTGTCTCGATACGTGTATTGCACCGCCCGATAGCAAGGCGGAGGGACCATTCAAATACCGAACAAGGAGTCAAAAAAGATATGAAACGCATTAACCTATCCACTCTATGCGCAGCGGTGATCGCGGCGCTCTGCCTCACGGGAACGGCGCTGGCGGCCACCGAGACCGCCCCCATGGAGAAAAAATCCATGCCGGAGACCAGCAAGATGACCGAGCAAGGAAAGCTGGATCGGAACGATCAGGAATTCCTCAAAAAAGCGGCACAGATCAACCTGACCGAAATCGAGCTGGGCAAAGTCGCCGAGAAGATGTCGAGCGATCCGAAGATCAAGAAGATGGCCGAAAGCATCGTGAAGGATCACATGGAGGCCAACCGCAAGCTGGAGCGCCTCGCGGCCAGCAAGGGAGTCACCCTCCCCACCGAGCCTTCCCTGTGGGAGCGCAAATCGCTCGCGTTGCTCGAAAAAGAGACGGGCGACAAGTTCAACAAGGAATTTCTCTCCTTCAACGTGAAGGGCCACGAAAAGGCCATCTCGCTCTACGAGAAGGAATCGGCCCGGACGCAGGACCCGGACATCAAAGCCTGGGCGCAGAAAATGGTCCCCGAGCTCAAGGAGCACCTTAGCATGGCGAAATCCGGCGGCCCGGAAGCCGTGGCGGAAAAACCCAAGTCCGAGACCAAGCACAAAAAATCGCAAGGGCAGTAACCTTTCGCAGAAAAATTTGCCTCGTCGGAACTCAAAAGCCGGCGAGGCGCCAGGCGCAGCCCGCACGGAACGCGGACTGCGCTTTTTTGTGCTTTTTTCCCTCTTGGCTCTGCGCCGGTTTCCCGCTGATATGGAGTGCACGCCATGGCCCGCTCCTATTCCCTTCACCGCCCGTCGGAACCTTCCGTGCGGATCGATTACGCCGCGGAGCTGAATCCCCAGCAGCTCGCCGCCGTGCAGGCGCCCCCCGGCCCGGCCCTGGTCATCGCGGGTGCGGGCAGCGGCAAGACGCGCACGCTCACCTACCGCGTGGCCTACCTGCTGGAGAACGGCATCTCCCCCAGCAACATCCTCCTGCTCACCTTCACCAACAAAGCCTCGCGGGAGATGCTCGAGCGCGTGGAAGCCCTGCTGCCAGACCGCACCGCCGGGCTCTGGGGCGGCACGTTTCACTCCGTGGGCAACCGCATCCTGCGCCGCCACGCCGAAGCGGCGGGCTACCGGAACGGCTTCTCCATCCTGGACCGCGAGGACCAGGCCGAGATGCTCAACGCCGTCCTCGCCTCCCACGGCATCGACACCAAGCGCTCGAAGGACACGCCCAAGGAAAAGCGCTTCCCGAAGGGCGAGGTCGTCGCGGACATCCTCAGCTTTGCCCTCAACACCGGGCTCCCGCTGGACGAGGTGCTCGTACAGAAATACCCGCACTTTCTCGAATACCAGGAGCAGATCGCGGCCGTGGAGCGGGATTACGAGAAACGCAAGAAAGCGGCCAACGCGCTCGACTTCGACGACCTTCTCGTCCAGCCGCTCCGTCTGCTGGAGGGCAACGAAGAGATCGCGCGCTTCTTTCGCAAGCAGTTCCAGTTCATCCTGGTGGACGAATACCAGGACACCAACCGGCTCCAGGCGGAGTTCATCGACGTGCTGGCGCGCGACCATAAAAACGTGATGGTCGTGGGCGACGACGCGCAGTCCATCTACTCGTGGCGCGGCGCGAATTTCCGGAACATTTTGGAGTTCCCCAAGCGCTACCCCGGCGCGGTGGTTTACAAGATCGAGACGAACTACCGGAGCATCCCGGAGGTGCTGGAGGTGGCCAACGCCGCCATCGCCGCCAACGCGCGGCAATTTGAAAAGCACCTCCAGCCTGCGCGCAACGCCTCGGGCGTGAAGCCGGCGCTCGTCGCGCTGGAGAACTCGAACGACCAGGCCCGCTTCGTCGCCCAGCGCATCGGCGAACTGCGGGAAAACGGCGTCGATCTGCGCCAGATGGCCGTGCTCTACCGCGCGCACTATCACTCCATGGAACTCCAGATGGAGCTCACCCGCCACGGCATCCCCTTCTCCATCACCAGCGGCCTGCGGTTCTTCGAGCAGGCGCACGTCAAGGACGCGGCGGCGCATTTGAAATGGGTGGTGAACCCACGCGACGAAGTAGCGTTCAAGCGGATGGTGCGGCTGCTGGAAGGCGTGGGCGAACGCTCGGCATCGCAGCTCTGGGCGGGGGTGGAGCGTGCGCTGCCCACGGCGGCGGGCGCGGCCCCGGCTTCCTTTTACGAGCTGCTCATGCCCGAAAAACCGTTGAAAATTCCCGCCAAGGCGCAAAAGGAATGGAAGCAACTGGCGCACACGCTCGACGAGATCGCCCCCGGCGGCACGCCGCTGCCGCCCGCCGAGATGCTCCACAGCGTCATCGAGGCGAGCTACGACGACTATCTCAAAGCCAAGTTCACCAACTACGAGGCGCGGCGGGAGGACCTCAACACGCTGGCCAACTACGCCCGGCAATACCAGGACCCCGCCGAGTTTCTCGACCAACTCGCGCTCATGACCGGCCTCGACACCGAGGAAGCGCGCCCCGAGGGCGAACAGGACGCGGTGACACTCTCCAGCATCCATCAGGCCAAGGGGCTGGAATGGCGCGTGGTGTTTGTCATCTGGCTCACCGACGGCATGTTCCCCACGGCGCGTTCGCTGGAAGACGCGGACGCCATTGAGGAAGAGCGCCGCCTCTTCTACGTCGCCGTCACCCGCGCCGAGGACGAACTCTACCTCACCTACCCGCTGCTCCGCCTCAACGCCGGGTACGGCGAAATGTTCCAGCGCCCCTCACGCTTCCTGGCGGAAATCCCCAAGAACCGGCTGGAGGAATGGCAGGTGATGTAAGGGGCAACCTTCACGATCTTTCATGAAAACCATCATTCGAATTTTCATTTTGTTGTTATCGTTTGTTGCTGGTTATTTATATTTTTTCCCAGAAGTGGACGAACTATCCACTTTCTGCGTCATATGCCATCAGGGTTGTCAATTCTTTCAAATCACGGGAGATAACTGCACCACCTATAACCTGAAGGTCACAAGGCCGGGAGATGAGACGGAACCCCACCGCCATGTATATGTCGATCCTCAATCGCTTGGGAGGAAAGTCGTTCCTCGATGGACTCTGAAACCCTCTCACAATTTCTCGAATTAACCCTTGCACATCCACTCCTTTCATCACAGCCCGAGCGAAGGCTTCCCCTCGTCCCAAACTCCTATCGCGTTCAATGATCAAGAATTCCTCTCGTTCCCAAACTCACCCGACGGAAGGAGGGTGGAACGCCGTTGCTCCGGCAACTCCATTGCCGGGAGGGGTGTCGTGGCACGATCTCAGCGCGCGGTTTCGCAGACGCAAGGGAGTCGCGCAGACAAGCGCGTGCCCAAATTGTTTGGGCACGAGAGGAAAATCCGGTTCCTGAGTTCCTGAGTTCCTGAGTTCCTGAGTTCCTGAGTTCCTGAGTTCCTGAGTTCCTGAGTTCCTGAGTTCCTGAGTTCCTGAGTTCCTGAGTTCCTGATCAAATCCGCTCCCTGGGTTCCTGATCCCCTTTTGCGTTTACTTGCCACGCGGAGCGCGCGCCAGTTGCCAGGCGTTGTAGCTGTTGTGGCAGAGGATGTAGAAGGTGGGGCCGAGGGCGACGATGGGGTTGAAGCAGGTGAGCGCGATCCAGATGGTAAGGATGGTGTTTTTCTGGCCCAGGCTCTGGCTGGTTTCCGGGCCGAACTGCGCGCCGCCGAGCTTGCGGCCCAGCGCGAAGTTGACGGCGCAAAGCACCACCGCCGTCAGGGCGATGAGGCCGATTTCCCGGCCCTGATGGCCGCCCGCCCATTGGGTGCGCAGGAAGTGCCCTGCGTTGGAGGTGACGAGGAAAAGGACGATGACCCACACGGTGAAGGAAAGATGGCGGTAGCGGAGGATGGCGGCGGTCCAGCGCGGCGCGCCCACGCGCATCCCTTGCGCCACCAGCAGCGGCCCGAGCACGACGCACGCGGTGCGCTCCAGGAAAGCCCCCGTGTCGATGGAAATTTGCGGGCCGAGCAGGAGGGGGAGCGCCAGCGGAAAGAGCACCCCGGCGGCGGCGTTGGTGAGCAGGATGGACCCGGTGACAAAGGTCACGCTCCGGCCCAGCATGCCGGTGACGACGGCGGCGGCGGTGGCCGTGGGCGTGAGGCCGATGAGCAGGGCGGCGAGCGCCACATTGCGGGGAATCGCCGGGAGGAACGCGAGCAGCGCCCACGCGCCCAAGCCGATGGCCCAGTTGGCCGCCAGCAGCAGAAAATGTTCGCGGCGGAAGCCGCCGGGGCGGATGTCCAGGAAGGCCATCCAGAGCATGCCCATGATGGCATACGGGATGAGAAAGGCGAGCGAGTGCGCGGCGGGAATGGCGAGGCCGAGCAGCATCGCGCCCAAAAGTTTAACGGTGCGCACAACGCCTTGGTTCATCGGGAGTAAAGAAACTCACGAAATCCGCCAAAGCGAAAGCGTAAACTGAGGGGACAGGGAGAATGAGGGAACAGGGAGGAATGAGAGTGATGCAAAGTGGTTGAGAGAAAAAAGCATCCTCGCTCCCTGGCTCCAACCTGGGAGCGCACCTGTCCCCCGAGGCTCCAGCCTCGGCCAGGAGCGCAATCCGGTCGGCACGGTTTCGAGGCGGAGCGCCGTTCACCCGCTGTCGCAATGGAGTTGCGCCCGCAAGTGCGTTCCCAAATGGAGTTTGGGAACGAGATGCCGAGCCGCCGAGATGCCGAGCCGCCGAGATGCCGAGCCGCCGAGATGCCGAGCCGCGCAAAGTTTTTACTCCATTCCTCACCCGCTTTGAATCACGCCCGGGGGAAGGCTCATGCAGTGGCCCCTTCCCAAATCGGCCTCACTTCGTTACGCGCGAGTTGCGCAGGCCCAGGCTGGCGAAGATTTTGCGCGTGGCCCCGGAGCGGTTGAGCGTGTAGAAGTGGATGCCGCGCACGTCGTTTTCCAGCAGGTCCAGGCATTGCTCGGAGGCGTAATGGACGCCGACGTGCTCCACCATCTCCGGGTCGCTCTCGCACCGTTGGAGGGCGCGCAGCAGCTTGGCCGGGAAGCGCGCGCCGCCGGCGAGCTCGGCCATGCGCTTGAGCCCGCTGACGGTGGTGACGGGCATGATGCCCGCGAGAATGGGCAGACGGATGCCCGCCAGTTCGCAGCGGTCCCGGAAATCGTAGAAGTCGCGGTTGTCGAAAAAGAGCTGGGTGACGATGTAGTCCGCCCCGGCATCGACCTTGGCCTTGAGGTAGTCCATTTCCTGGAGCCGGTTGGGGGTGGCGGGGTGCCCCTCGGGGAAGGCCGCCACGCCGATGCCGAATCCCCGGCTGTCCGGGTGCGCGCCCTGCCCGTTGAACTTGCGGATGAACCGGACGAGGTCGGCGGCGTGCTGAAAATCGTCCTCCTCCCGGCGGTAGCCGGGTGTGCGGGGGGCGTCTCCCCCCAGGGCCAGGATGTTGCCGATCCCCTCGCCCGCGTAGCGGTTGAGGATGGATTCGATCTCCGCCTCCTTGTGGCAGACGCAGGTGAGATGCGGAACGGGATCAAGCGAAGTCTGCGTCTTGATGCGCAACACGAGGTCGTGCGTGAGTTCGCGCGTGGAGCCGCCTGCGCCGTAGGTGACGCTGACGAAGTGCGGCAGGTAGGGTTCCAGTTCCAGGATAGCCTGGAAAAGGGTCTCCGCCGCTTCGGGCGTTTTCGGCGGGAAAAACTCGAACGAAAACGTGGTCTGGCTGCTGGAAAGGATGTCCTGAATATGCATGGCGGTTTGGAAAGTTTAAGGGCTCGCCGCATCGCCTGCAACACAAACGGCAAGGGTGCAATTTTGCCCCCCGGCGGCGGGCAAAAAGTCGGCGCAGCCTCCCTCCCCCGATCTTTTTTCATAAGCTCTCAAATTGTCTGGAGTTTTTGGCGCAACTTTGTACTAATTGGAGCCATCGCATTGCCGCCCCTCTTTTCCTCTTCTTGTGAAACCAAACGAGCCCTTTCTTGACCTTCCCGAAGGTGACGATCTTTCCACCGAACAACTGGACGCCCAGGTCCAACGCGCACAGGACCAGCTGCTTTCGCTCAAGCGTCAGCAGGACCAGATAGAAAAGCAAAAACGCGAGCTCGAAGAACTGAGCCGCCGCCAGGAGCAACTCTACCAAGGGCGGACGGAGATGATCGAGAAGCTCACCCGCGCCAGCGTGGTGCTGGAGCGCGAGCTTTATGACGCACAAAAGCGCGTGGAATTGTTGCGCGAAATCCAGGAGGCGTTTTCGCAGCACTACGACATTTTGGAGTCGATCAATCCCAAGGGATGGGAAGGGGTTGATCTCAACCGGGAACTGAGCAAAGCTCTCAGTGCCGTGGATGACGCCCGCGCGGAATTCAGCAAATCCCTTCCGAAGATTCAGATCGACGCGCCCGCCCAGCCCCTCCATGGCGAGGACGAAGGCGTCCACGCGGCAGCGGAAGCGCATGATTTCGTCTATTGGCTCAAGAGCGGGTTTGCTTTTACGCTTCCCCTGCTCCTCTTGGGAACCATCGCCTTGGTCGCTTGGATTTTTTTGCGTTAACCTATGTTGTTTTCCCGCAAATCTAAAAAACCTGTAAAAAAGGGGAAGGTTGCGAAACCCGCCAAAAACGCCACCTCGCTTGACCGTCGGCAACAGGCCCTGCGCGACGCAGAAGAAAAACTGCGCAAACACCAGGAGCAGCTCGAGCGGATTATTCTCGAAGCGCCCAAACTGCGGGAGGAAAAGGACCGCAAACGCCGCGAGCAACTCTCCCACGATCCGCGCCTCTCGCGCACGACGCTGGTGGACACTCGCACCTATAATGCGACGACAGCGAGTCCCGCTTTTGGAAGCCGCCGCCTCCGCTCGGAGAAACGGGAGGGGTTCTATCTCTTCTTTTTCCTGATCGCCGTCCTCGGCTCCATCGTGTTCTGGATTTTCAAACTGCTGTTGTGAAAGTCCGCCTCGTCTTTGAGCAAGACCGGCTGGTGGCCGTGAAACTTCCAAAGCGACCCCCGCAGAATCTCACCCCGGACGCCCTGCGTTATCTGGCGCAATCCCTGGCCGCAATGCCGCTCGCATTCCCGCAAACCACCGCGTTTCGCCGCCGCGTTTGGGAGGCGGTGGCGCGGATTCCCTTTGGCCAGACGCTCACCTATGGGCAACTGGCCGCGCAGATCGGCCATCCCGGAGCCGTGCGCGCCGTGGGCGGAGCCTGTGCCGCCAACCGGTTGCTGTTGGCAGTGCCCTGCCATCGCGTCGTGTCAGCCGCAAAGGGAGACGTCGGCGGGTTCGCCCTCGGGCAGGAATGGAAACGCACGCTGCTCGCCCTGGAAGCCGCCGCGCTGGCGCAGGGTTAGAGCGTTTCAACAAAACCTGTGGCCAGTGATTTGGGAGCGCCGCATGCTGGAGGGCGGCTTTTTGAGCGCAGCGGCTGTATTTGACTATACTGCCCAAGCTCGAAGAACCGCACTACGGCATGCGCCGCCAGAAAGCGCGGCCTCAGTTTTTATTGAAACGATCTAACGCCATTCCAGCGCGCCCGTGGGGCAGTGCTTGATGCATTCCGCGGCGGTCTTTTGCAGGCCTTCCTCGACGCTCCGGTTGAAAGGCGTGGCGATGGTCACGTTGAAGCCGCGCCCGATGAACGTGAGGCCAAGGGGTTCGGCGGCTGCCTCGGTGAGCTTCACGCAGATGCCGCAGCGGATGCACTTGCCGGGCTCGAAGATGACGCCACCGGGCTGTATCTGCTGCTCGAAGGCTTGGCGCTCGCCGCGGAACCGGCTCGCGTCGGCGTTGTAAACCTGCGCGTAATGTTGAAACGCGCATTGGCCCACCGAACGGCAGTCGCAGTGCAGGCAGCGCGCCGCCTCCCCGGTGGCCTCGGCACCGCTGAATCCCAAGCAGGCATCGCACGGAGTATGCCGATTCTCACCGCTCACTCCCTTCAAAAACTCTTTTAATTCGGAGGCGTCCAGTTTCCCCATGATGCTGGAGAACGGTTTATCCGAACGCGCTGGGCGTTCGCCCATCAGGAACCGGTGGACGCATTCCGCCGCGCCCTTGCCCTCAGTCATCGCACGAATGATCTGTTTGAGAGGCTTCACGGCGGCCCCCGTGGCGAACACGCCTTCCACATTCGTCTGGGCGGTGTTCGCATCGGTCTTGATGCCGGACGCCGCCACTACGACGCCGAGTTTATCCCCCTCGGTTTTTGCCTTTTCGCCGACGGCAAGGAGAACGGCGCCGTAGTCGCGGCGCAAATCCGCGAGCGCAATGTGCGTGCCAAGCTCGCTATTGTGCAGAATCTCGATTCCGAGCCGCTCCATTTGCGTGATCTCGGCATCAAGAACCTCGCGTGCCAGATCCGCTTCCGGGACGGCGCGCAGCGAGCCGCCCGCGCGGTCGTGCCGGTCATATACGGTGACACTGTGCCCCAGGAGTGTGAGGTAATAGGCAGCGGCCAACCCCGCCGGGCCCGCACCGACGACGGCGGCCGTTTTGCCGGTGGCCGTGCGGCAGGGCGCCAGATAGGGCGCGGAAAGGCGCAGGTCGTGGTCGGCGATGAAGCGTTCGAGCCCGCGAATGTCAGCGGCGGCATCGAGCGCACCGCGTCGGCAGCCCTGTTCGCACGGATGGTTGCACAGCCGCCCGAGCACGGCAGGCAGCGGGAGAGCCTGGCGGACGGTTGCCACTGCTTCGCCAAGCTGCCCATCGGCGATCTGGCGGATCATCACCGGGATGTTGAGCTGCAAGGGACAGAGCCGCTGGCAGGGCGAAAGGCAATCGCCCACGTGATCGCTAAAAAGCAGCTCAAGCGCGGTGCGGCGCGCATCATGCACCTCCTCCGTCTCGCTTTCCACCACCATCCCAGGGGCGGCTTTTGTGCCGCAGGAGGGCACCAGCTTGCCGTTGATCTTCACCAGGCACACCAGGCACGTGGTGAGCGGCCCGCATTGTTCCAGGTGGCACAGCGTCGGGATGTCGATGCCTATCTTGCGCGCGCCCTCCAGCACGCTCTGGCCCTGCGCGAGTTCCACAGGTTGCCCGTCGATGGTGATGTTTACAGTGCTCATATCACCTTGATGGCGTGGGGCGGACACACTTTGCGGCACGTGTCACAGCGGGTGCAGAGGTCCATGTTGATGTGGTGTTTTCGGTAGGGCGTGAGCGGAATGGCGTCCACGGGGCAGTGCTGGGCGCAGATCGTGCAGCCGGTGCAATCCGGTGTGACGACGTATTTGATGAGCGCGCTGCATTTGCCCGCCGGGCATTGGCCGCGCAGGTGCGCCTCGTATTCGGCGCGGTAGTAGCGGAGCGTCGTGAGAACCGGGTTCGGCGCGGTCCGCCCAAGGCCGCACAAACTCCCCGCGCTGACCTGGTGCGCGAGGCGCTCGAGTTCTTCGAGGTGTTTCTTTTCCGCCTTTCCCGCACAAAGGCGTTCCAGGATGTCCAGCATCCGCCGGGTGCCGACGCGGCAGAACGTGCATTTTCCGCAGGACTGCTCCTGCGTGAATTGCAGAAAATAGCGTGCCATATCCACCATGCAGGTGGAGTCGTCGAGGACGACCAATCCGCCCGAACCCATGATGGCGCCCACGTCACCGAGGGATTCGTAATCGACCGAAGTATCCGCCAGCCGCGCCGGGATGCAGCCCCCCGAGGGGCCGCCGATTTGCACCGCCTTGAAGCGCCGGCCTTCGGGCACGCCGCCGCCGATTTCCTCCACAATCTCACGCAGGGTGGTGCCCATGGGAACCTCGATCAACCCGCCACGCCGCACATGCCCGGCGAGCGCAAAGACCTTCGTGCCTTTGCTTTTGGCCGTGCCGATGGCGGCGAACGCCTCCGCCCCGTTGCGGATGATCCACGGGACAAGCGCCAGCGTTTCAACATTGTTGATGAGCGTCGGGCGTCTCCATAGCCCTTCAACGGCCGGGAACGGCGGCCTCAGCTTTGGCATGCCGCGCCGCCCCTCGATGGAGGCGATGAGCGCCGTCTCCTCGCCGCAAACAAACGCCCCCGCGCCTTCCATGATGGAGAGGCTCAGCTTGTAATCGCTGCCCAGCAGTTTTTCACCGAGCCAGCCGCGCTCCTCCAGCCGGGCAATGGCGGCGTGTACCCGCTTCACCGCCAGCGGGTATTCGTGGCGGATGTAGAAAATACCCTCGTGCGCCCCGGTTGCCACGGCGGCAATCGCCATCCCTTCGATCACGCGGTAGGGGAAGGATTCCAGGATCATCCGGTCCATGAACGCACCGGGATCGCCTTCGTCGCCGTTGCAAACGACGAATTTTTCATCGCCGGGCTGCTGATTGACGATGCGCCACTTGATCGCACTGGGGAATCCCGCTCCGCCGCGCCCGCGCAGGCCCGCTTTTTCGACGGTGGCGATGACCTCCTCGGGCTGGACCCCGTCGAGAACGCGCCGCAGGGCGGTGAACCCGCCGCGCGCGAGGTATTCATCAAGGTCGAGTGGATCGACGGTGCCGAAATGTTCCGTGGCGATGTGGACTTGCCTGCCCAGAAAAGCGTTCACCTCCGGGTCGCTCTCGCGCATGGCGTTGCGCTCGAGGTCGGACTCCGCGTCCAGGAGCAGTGTTTGGATCGTGCGCGTCCAGAGGCGCGAGGCGCGGTGAAATATGCCGCGCGCGGGAAAATGGCGTTGGACCAGCGCGGGCGCTTCCTCGGGCGTCAGGTCGGCGTAATACGTGCTCGCCCTGCCCGGAGTGACCACCTCGATCATCGGCGTGCGGTGGCAGATGCCCACACAGCCGACGCGCTTCACCTCAACCGTCGTGCCTGACGCCGTCACGGCATCCTGCAACGCGTGAAAGAGCCGGTCGCTCCCCTTGGCGATGCAGCAGGAGCCGAGGCCGACGTGAATGGCCGGCGTCTCTTCCCCGTCGATGGGCGTGCCGGGAATCTCGGTTGATTTTACGGTGTTCCCGGCATTCCGGTTTTCCTGGTAGCTGCGGATCATCTCCGGCACTTTCTCGGCGCTGGCGTGGCCGATGGTGGTCTCGTTGATTTTCACCACCGGCGCGAGCGTGCAGCACCCCAGGCAGGCCACCGCTTCAACGGTGTAGCCACGCCCGGCATCGGTATCATCCCCGGCGGGGATGTGCAGGTGCCGCCGCAGCGCGTCTTCCACGCGCTCCGCGCCAGAAACATGGCAGGCCGTGCCGCGACAAACGCGCACAATGGATTCGCCCACCGGCTTGTGCCGGAACATGTCATAGAACGTCGAGACGCCTGCGATGGCTGCGGGGGTGATCTCGCTGATCTCGCACACGCGGCGCAGGGCCGCTTCGGGCAGGTAGCCGTAGTGATCCTGCAACGCTTGAAGAATCGGGATCAGCGCCTCGGGCTTTTGGCCGATGCGCGCCACAGTTTCGTCGGTAAAATGGAGGTCAATCTCGGACATGGTTCATTTCTCTCCGATACAATAGAGGCTGGCGTTCCCGCGCAGGTAGAGGCGACCGGCGGCAAACGCCGGGCTGGCGAAGAACTTGTCATCCAGCGCGCCTTTCCCCAGTTCCTTGTATTCGCGCGCAGCCTCGAAGACCCACGCCTGACCCGTGGTGGAGACCACATAGACACGGTTGCCCGCAATGCCGGGCGAGGCCTGCATCTCCACCTCGAAATCATGTTCCCAGAGCTTCTTGCCATCCTTCGCATCCAAGCACGTTAACATGCCGCTGGAGGTGATGTAGAAAATCAACTCGCCATTGGTGGCGGGCGAGGTGACATCCGGGATGTTCTCCTCGCTAGTCCACGCCAGGTGCGTCTTGGTAACATCGCCCGAGCCGTCCGGGCGGAAGGCGGTCAGCTTGTTCGACGGGCTGGCACCGCAGATGAGGCCGCCCGCGAGAATGGGCGATGGGGTAACCTCGCCATCCAACACTTCGGCCTTCCAGAGTTCGGCCCCGTCGGCAAATGCGTAGGCGGCAAGCCACGGCACCCCCGCCGTGATAATCTGCGTCTTACCAGCCGCCTCCACGACAATGGGCGAGGCCCACGACCCGGGAACCTTGCGCGCTTTTTCCCAAACGACCTTGCCCGTGGAGCCGTCAAACACCGTCAAGCGCGAGTTGCCCGGTTCGCCCTCGCCTTGATCCAGTTGCACGATGAGTTTCCCCTGCCAGACTGCAAGAGAAGTGGCGTGGCCGTATTGGTTTTTAGGCACGCCGAGATGCTTGGACCAGACGACTGCGCCGTCGAACCCCAGCGCCGCGAGATCGCCGTTGGCGAAGATCACATAGACGCGCCGTCCATCGGTCGCCATCGTCGAGGCCGCATACCCGGTCTGCTCCATGATCTCAGGCGCTTTTGCGGGGCTGCCAGCCACATTCTCGATGGGACGCTCCCACACAAGCTTGCCGTCGGCAGTGTCGTAGCAAAACACCGCGCGCTTTTCGGCGTCGCCGCCGGAGATAAAGACGCGGTTGCCCCAAACGATCGGAGAGTTGAAGCCAGGAAGAGGAATGGCGGATTTCCAAACCACGCCTGTTTTCGCCTGCTCGTCCCAGGCAAGCGGCGCGGTCCCCTTCGGGCTGCACCCGCTGCCGTCAGGCCCGCGAAAACGGGGCCAGTTCGCCTGGAACTCGGCCAGTGGGAAAAGTTCGCCCGCCGCCGAGGCTGCGCCGCCGGAGGTTTTCCCAAAGAGTTGCGGGATGTCAGCCGCGCTGGCAGGCAAGCATGTCTGCGTATTCAGTGCTACGAATGCAAGGCAACCGCAAACCACCGCACCACCCACGCCCACCGCCCACCGGGCGTGGCCTGCCTGCCGGAGCGCTTCCGCAGCGGCATCAGGAGAAGGCTGGGGGGCAGCCTGCGTTTTGCGAAGACCCGCCGCCTGCTGCGCCGCCAGGAGAAATACCGTCACGCCGCCCAGCAGAAGCCAGCCTCCGGTGCGATCCATGCGGAGTCGGCGGAAAAACCGCTGGCGGTATTCCAAATCGAGAGCGCGAATCTGTGTCTTGATTTGCGTGTCCTTGGGCGCTTGGGCGAGTCTGGCTTTTAGCTCGCGCAGTTGCGGTGACTTCCACGGATCGTTGGTCGTCGCCGTGGCGCGCTGGTAAAGGAGCGTCGCGCTGAGCGCCAGGCAAAACACCGCCGCGATCCACGCCGCGGCAAGCCATGCGCGGTACGCCGCCCTTGGCAAATTCTCCTGCCCTGCATTTGCGAGTTCCGGGTTCATTCTTTGTTCGTTGGTTCCAGTTCGACCGGCATCAATCCCCGGCGAATCCGCTCGCTGGGACAGGTTTCAAAACAGCGCGCGCAGGCGTAGCATGCGCCGGGGTCCGGCTCGAAATCAGAGCGCTTGCGGCGGGTGGACAGAGCGATGAACTTCGCGCCGAGGACCAACCCGGCCCAACCGCCGAACAACCAGCCGCAAAGCTCGAAACGTTTGCGGATATCCAATGCTGATGCCACCACGGGTTCCGGATTCTTCTCCGCGCGCTGGATTTCCAGCGGCTCTTTCTCCCCGCCACTGAGCGAGCGCACATATCTTTCCGCAAGCTTCACGGTGGGGTTGACCATTGACGCCGCCGTCGCAAGTTTCGACCCGCCCAACGCCCCCAAGCCGATCCACACCGGCAGGAGCAGCAGCAACACCGTGAGCCGTTTGCGCGCACCTCTGAGGCTCTCGGACTTTGCGGCTGGAACCGGTTCGCGCAGGGCTCCGAACGGGCAGGAATGCTGGCAGAGCGCGCATTGTGTGCAGGTGTCCGGGGTCACGCGCACCCGCCATTGCGAGGCCGCCGTGGCCATTCGCAAGAGCGCGCCGTAGGGGCAGAGGAACCGGCAATAGGGGCGCCCCACGAACATGCCCACGAGGAGGAACGCCGCGCCCACGCCGAGCATCAGGCTGCTGCCGTTAAACCGGAAAAACGGCACCATCGGATCATACCGACAAATAATAAAGCCGCTTCCCGTGGCGGCAAAGATCACGCCCGCGCCAAGGAACAGCGAGGGGATGAGCCCGAGCGCGTGTTCCAGCCAGGCCGGGACTTTGATCGGCTTGAGGAGCACCAAGTCCTGGATGGCGCCCTGCGGGCAAACCGCCGCGCAAAACGCCCGCCCCGCAAAGAGGGCGACGACCAGCGGCGCGAGAAAGAACACCAGGGCCGTGAGCGGCAGCGCGTAGTGGGAGTCGAACATCGCCAGGGCGACGTTCTGCACGGAACCAATGGCGCAGACGCAGCCCTTGCGGTAAAACCCAAAATACGCCAGCGAGCAAAGCGAGAGCGCAGCGATTCCCCGGCGCGAACGGCTGCGATAGACCAGCCACAACGACACCCCAAGCGCCGCAAGGAGCGCCGCCATGTCCAGATATTGCAGAAACTCCGCGCGCGCAAACGGCGTGGTGGGAGCGGGAATCTTGTAGCCGCTCTCGAAATCCGGAGGCGGGAAGCGTTGCTCAGCCAGGGCCGTGGAGCCCAGGAGCAGAAAACCGAGCAGGATGTTCAGAAAGCGGCGCATGAGTTACGATGTCGTGGGCGTGGTCTTGATGAGATAGGGCTGTTCGACAGGGACGCGGACAAACGCGTCCCCGGGACACACGCGCGCGATCGAGCACTCGTTGCAATTCACGCACCGGTCATGGCGCACCTGGAGGAAGAGCGAACCGTTGCCATACCGATTGCAGCCGTCCACGCACTTCGCGCAGCCGATGCAGAGCGTTTCGTCGATGGCGTATTGGTAATAGGGATCCTCGACAAAACGCCGCTGGATGGCCGCCGTGGGGCAATACTGATTTTCCGCCGCCGTATTGAGTTCGGTGGGTTCGGGACCAAAGTACCCGGTGCAAAGATCGCAATAGCCGCAGATGGCGTACGCGTGAACGCATTTCACGGCGGACTGCTCCAGCACGCAATGATCCGCACATTTGCCGCACCGCAGGCACTTGGCGGGGTCGATCTGCCAGACGGTCGCCTTCGGAGACACCGCGCCTGCGAGCTTGCCCAGCAGCGCGCCCACGCCGGTCATTGCCGCAACGCGCACAGCGTTACCGAGGAAATTCCGCCGGTTAACCGGCTCTGAGGGAGGTTGATTCACGGCTTCTTAAACCCTCCCCAAGGCTGTTGGTTGCAAAATTCGTATCTCACCGGTGATGTGATCGAGAATGGCGATGCGGCCCCGGGAATCCGTGGCGGCAGCAACGCCGACCAGCGAGGCGCCGATGCTCCGCTCTCCCGGTCCCACCTTCACGTTTTTCGGGAACGCGGCGGCGGGCGCCACCACCGACTCAAACTCGCCTGTGATGCTGTAAATCTTCACGCGCGGCATCCCCTTCTCGCAAGTCACCATCCGCCCGTCGGGCAGCAGGGCGATGCGGGTCGGGTTGCAACAGCCGCAGAAGCCGTCAATGAGCCCGGAAGCCTTGCCCCAGGCTCCCGCGAACTCGCCCTCAAAGGTGTATGCCTCCACGCGATGCCGCCCTGGATTATTCACGCGCAACAGGCCGTCCGGGTGGATTCTCACGCTGAAATAGGGGCTCGGGATGACGAAGCCGGGGATGTCCCGCTCCTCGTTTTTCTCGCCGATGCGGCCCACGAGCTTGCCTGCGAGATCGTAGCGGAGCACCACGCGGCCTCCGGCATCGGCGGCGAAAAGATCGCTCTCGCCCACCGCCAACCCGGTGAGCCACGTCCGCGGGCCGGGGCTTTCCCACATGGCGATGCGCGCACCCTTGGGGTCGAACACCTCAACGTGATCGCGCAGCCCCGCAAAAAGCGTCCCATCTTTTGCCACCGCCACACAACGGGCCTGGGCTTCCAAGGCGATCTCCCGTTCCCGCACCCCTTCCTGGCTCATTACAATGATCGCGTTGCCCGTGGCGAGGTAAAGCCGGTCGTCAGGGCCGATCTCCAGATGCAGCGAGGGCGTGTCGCTGCCCGGGATGCGCAGAATCTCCTCATACGCGCCGCCACTGTTGGGAGCAGCCTTCGCCTGTCGGGCTGAGAGCGCCTGCGGCAGTTCGCACGCCGGGTATTCCACGCACCCATCGCAAATTCCCTTGTTCGTGCAGGTCTGGTCCGCGAGTCTGCCGCCGCCGTTGGAAACCGCGCGCGCCGCCGCCGCTGCCAGCCCCGCGAGCATTCCGTAACGGACGCCACCGCGCAGGAATTCGCGTCGCTGGATCGGGTCTTTGAAGGAGAACTTTTTCATCTTGGAAACACGGTCTTTGGTTATTTTCCAGTCACATCCAAACAAGTCAACCGGGTGAAATCGCGCACGATGAGCCGCCCGCCGGCCAGCGCCATCGGCCCCCACGCTTCGTGGCCTTCCTTGAACACCTCCGCCTGCGCCAACGGCACGCATTTGGCGGGGGACGCCTCAAACAAGCAAAGCTTCCCGGTGTCGTTCATGGCGTAGAGAAGCCCGTCCGCCATTAACAGCGGCCCGAGACCGAACTGCGTTTTCGAGCCGCTCGCCCAAACGGGTTTGCCGTTCAGATCGATGCAGGCGAGCTGGCCGTCGGGCCGGATTCCATAAAACCGGTCGTCCCGCAGGATGGGCGTCTGCTGGGTCGCCCCGAAGACTTCCTCCCCGACTTTGAACACCGTTTTGGGCACGATCTTTCCGTTCTCCTGGGCAAGCTGGAGCATCAGGCTCCCGGCCCTGTATCCGCCGGAGAAAAAGATTTTTCCGTCGCCGACGGGGATGGGCGTGGCGATTGTGGCGATGCTAATTTTCCAATCGTTGGTGGACCAGAGGATCGAGCCGTCTTTGGCCGAAACCCCCACCACGCCGCCGCTGCCGCAATAGACGTACATCCGCTGGCCCGCAAACTCCATCGCCCCCACCGAGGAGTGGGTCATTTTCCACCCGCTCGGGTTGGGCGTTTTCCAAAGCGGCTTGCCCGTTTCAAGGTCCACGGCCAACAGGAGGACATCCGGCCCGGCCGGGGCCAGCACCACGGTGTTGCCGTCCACCAGCGGGCATTGCCCCGCATACCAGGGCGGAATGACCGTTGCAAACTCGTGAACGAGATTCATGCCCCAGGCCAGTTCGCCCGTTCCGGCATCCACACAAAGCACATTGCACTTCGGGTCCATGGCCACCACCCGTTTTTCCGTCAGCGTCGGAACCGTGCGCGCACCCGAGGCAGGCCACGAGCGCGCCAGCGGCTCTGTTTCCGGGCTGATTCCGTCCCGGTTTGGCCCCCGGAATCCCGGCCACGCCCCGGGGAGCTTCGCCGGTTCGCCCTCCCCCTTGGTCGCCTTGCCCGCGAGCACAGGGTTATCCGCCGCCGCCCCTTGGAGCTGGGCCGGGCGATCCGTCCCCGGCATCCGCAGTTGCAGTTCCCGTTCCGGACGCCACTGCCAAAAAACCGAAAACGCCGCCGCCGCCGCAAGCGCGGCGAGCACGGGAATCGCTAATCGGGGGAGGCTCGGATTCATCTCAAATTTGTTTAACCCCTACCATCAACCCGAGGGCAAGCAAGCGAAAAGCACGCACGCGTGCATAAATGTGCACCGCCATTCCGTTTGCCCCCTTTTGGGCCGCTTTGAGTCCGTGAGCTACACCAGCAATTTCTATTACAAGCGCCTCTTGGAGGCAGACGAGAAACTCTAGGCTCGCCTCGGAGTTCAGGTTTGACGCACACGCGCAATCACCCCCGCCAGCCGCTCAATGGCAGCATCAATGCATGCCTCCGTGGTTCCTTTGCCGAGAGAAAAACGCAGACTTGCCGCAGCGATCTCCCTGGACAGGCCCATCGCGAGCAGCACATGGGAAGACTGGGGGGAGCCGCTCATGCAGGCCGAACCGCTGGAGACGCAGAGCCCGGCCAGGTCGCAGTTGATGATGAGCATCTCCCCGTCCAGGCCGGGGAAGGAGACGTTGAGTGTGTTGGAAAGTTGCCGTTCCGGATCATCCCATGCCCCATTGCGGACTGCTGCGGGAAACACCGCAAGGATTCCCTGCCAGAGTCGATCCCTGAGGGCCGCCTGGCGCGGCAGTTCCTCCACAATGGATTGCACCGCAAGTTCCGCCGCCACCGCCATTCCCGCGATGGCCGCCGTGTTTTCCGTGCCGGGGCGTCGTCCGTTTTCCTGTGCGCCGCCGTAGGTGATGGAATCAACGGAAACGCCCGAACGCAGCCAGAGCGCGCCCGCGCCTCTTGGGCCGTAGAACTTGTGCGCCGCAATGGAAAGGGCGCTGAGGCCCTCCGCCTGATCGACGCGCACCGGTAGCTTCCCGAAGCTCTGCACCATGTCGCTATGGAATAGGACGCCGTGTTCGTGGCAAACGGCTCCGATTGCCTCTATGGGTTGGAGGGTTCCCGTTTCGTTGTTGGCGGAGTGAAGGGAGACGAGGGCGGTCTTCGGGGTGATCGCTGTGCGCAGGGCTTCGGGATCCACCATGCCTCTCTTGTCAACCGGCAGGCGCGTGATGCGGAACCCTTCGTGTTTTTCAAGGAACTCCGTTGCATGCAGCACTGCGTGATGCTCCGTCACGCACGTGATGATGTGGCGTTCGCTGCCGATCCGTGCCCGGTTCCGGGCGATGCCGAGGACGGCGAGGTTGTCTGCCTCCGTTCCGCTGCCCGTGAAAATGATTTCGTTCGGACGTGCTCCCAGCAGCCTCGCCAGACGGTCCCGGCCGTCATCCACCGCCACGCGTGCTTCCCGTCCCGCCGCATGGATGCTGGAGGGGTTGCCAAAGCGCCCCTCGTAATTCCCCGAGAGGAAGGGAAGCATCGCGGCCAATGCCTCCGGCGCAAACGGAGTGGTCGCGTTGTGGTCCAGGTAGATTGAGGAAAGTGAAGGCATCCGCAGATTTCGCAGATTAACACAGATTTCCAGAAAGAGGAAACATCTGGAAACCTGCCTGGAAGAAGTCGTTGTTCTTCTCATATCTTCAAAGGCCGCGAAGAACGCCAAGGGGATACTCCTTTCCTTGCGTCCTTGGCGTTCTTTGCGCGAAACATCAAAACCTGCTTACGAAACTCTTTCCACAGGCTGGACGTCAGCATCGCCAGCGGTATCTTTACAGGCAGCCATGCAACCCACCAAACCACGCGTCGTCATTGGGATGAGTGGCGGCGTTGATTCCTCCGTCGCCGCCTACCTGCTCAAGCAGCAGGGGTATGACGTCGTGGGCATCACGATGAAAGTCTGGCTTCAGAGCTGCATCGCGCAGGCGGACGACGCCTGTTGCGGCCCCTCGGCCATCGCCGACGCCCGCTCGGTGGCCAACACCATCGGCATCCCCCACTATGTCCTGGACGAGTCCCTCGATTTCGAAAAGGCGGTGATCGACTATTTTACCGAAGAATACCGGGCCGGACGCACGCCGAACCCGTGCGTGGTCTGCAATGAAAAGGTGAAATTTGGCAATCTCTGGACCAAGGCAAGGGCGTTGGGTGCCGCATTCCTCGCCACGGGGCATTACGCGATTTTGGAACATCACGGGGAACGCGTCGTTCTGCGCAAAGGACGGGACTCGCGCAAGGACCAGAGCTATTTCCTTTCCACGCTCTCCCAAGAGCAACTCAAAAGGACGCTCCTGCCTCTGGGCGAGATGATCAAGCCGGAGATTCGAGAGATCGCGCGTCAGATCGGGCTCAAGGTCGCCGACAAGGCCGACAGCCAGGAAATCTGCTTCGTTCCAGGGAACGATTACAAAGCCTTTTTGCGGGAACGGCTGAACGCGGACGCTTTTCATCCCGGTGGCATCTATGATACGGCAGGCAGACGCTTGGCAGACCATGACGGGATTGAACTGTTCACCATCGGCCAGCGCAAAGGACTTCCCGGCGGTTCGCCTCGCCCGCTGTACGTGATCGACATCGACCCCGCCTCCAACAGCGTGATCGTCGGAGAGGCCGGGGAATTGCATTCCACGGAGTTCACCATGGAGCGCTGCAACTGGCTGGAGAGCGAACCGGCCGCACCGTTCCAAGCGGTGGTGAAAATCCGCTCCGCCCACCCCGGTGCGGAAGCCACCGTCACGCCGCTGGGTGACGGCACCGCGCGCGTGGTGCTCCAAGCCCCCCAGCGGGCGGTGACGCCGGGCCAGACGGCGGTATGCTACGAGGGCGACAAGGTCGTGGGCGCGGGCTGGATCATGCGCCGCTCCTGACGGTCAGATTTGAAAATCCAGGCCCAGGAAGTCCTGCACAAACGCATTCGCGGGCGCGCTCTGGACCACCCCCGGCGTGCCGGTTTGCTGGATGAACCCATGATTGAGAATCACCACTTCGTCGGCCACTTCAAAGGCTTCCTCCTGGTCGTGGGTGACGAAAAGGCTCGTGATGTGCGTCTCGTCGTGGAAGCGGCGCAACCAAGCGCGCAACTCCTTGCGGACTTTGGCGTCGAGCGCCCCAAACGGTTCGTCCAGAAGCAGCACGCGGGGTTCGATGGCGAGCGCCCGGGCCAACGCCACGCGCTGGCGCTGCCCGCCGGAAAGCTGCGCCGGAAAGCGTTTTGCGAAGGCTTCCAGTTGCACCAGCTTGAGCAGGCAATGGACCCGTTCACGGATTTCCGCTTTTGGTGGACGGGTGGCGCGCGGGCGCACTTCCAGCCCAAAGGCAATGTTGTCAAAGACGCTCAGGTGTTGAAAGAGTGCGTAGTGCTGAAAGACGAACCCGGCCCGCCGCTCGTAGGCGCTTTTTTGAGTCACCTCCTCACCATGGAAAAAGACGCGCCCTGCGTCGGGAAATTCCAGCCCGGCGATCAGTCGCAACAGGGTGGTCTTGCCGGAGCCGCTGGGCCCCAATAGAGCCACAAGCTTGCCCGTGCCGACTTCGATGGTGGCGTTTTGCACGGCAGCCTGGCCCTCGAATTTCTTGCTCAAATCTTCAATGCGGATGCTCATGGTCGGGTTGTTCCAGTGTGGTCAGTGTTGCGATTGTTCGAGTTGCTGGCGGGCGCGCCATTCGATGTAGGTTTTCAACCCCAGCGTGGCCAAGGCCAGCAGGGAAAGCAGCGAGGCGAGGGCGAAGGCCGCGGCGAAAGAATATTCGTTGTAGAGGATTTCAATCTGGAGCGGCACGGTGTTGGTGAGGCCTCGAATGTGCCCGGAGACAACGGATACTGCTCCGAACTCGCCCATGGCGCGGGCATTACAGAGGATGATGCCGTAAAGGAGCCCCCACTTGATCTTGGGCAGCGTGACGCGCCAGAACACCTGCCAGCCCTTCGCGCCCAGCGTCAGTGCCGCCTCTTCTTCCGCAATGCCTTGTGCCTGCATCAGGGGGATGAGCCCCCGCGCAACGAACGGGAAGGTAACAAACACGGTGGCAATGACAATTCCCGGCGTGGAATAGATGATTTTCCAGTGGTGCGCGATTAGCCACGGCCCGAGCAGGCCCTGCGAACCGAAGAGCAGCACGTAGATCAATCCGCCAATAACCGGCGAGACCCAGAGCGGCAGGTCGATCAAGGTGGAGAAAAACTCCCGCCCCCGAAACTGGAAGCGGGTGATGGCCCATGCCGCCGCCACGCCAAAGACCGTGTTGCAGGGGACGGCAATGGCAGAGGTGAACAACGTGAGCTTGATGGCGTCGAGCGTCACCGGATCGGTGAAGGTCTTGAAGTAGAGAGCCGCGCCGCGCCGGAAAGCCTCTGCGAAGACGGCAACCAGGGGCAGCAACAGGAACGCGGCAAAGAAGAGGAAGCTGATGGAAATCAACGTCCAGCGGACCAGCGCGCTCTCTTCAGTGGCCCGGCGGGGGCGGGTTCTACTCCGAATGCTCGTCAAATCTTGAATTGCTCCTGCCATGGTTTTAGTGCTTGGGGTTGACCCGGTGGGCGTTCCACCATTGGAAGGCGTTGACGAGGGCGAGAATGGCGAAGGAGGCCAGCAACATCACCAACCCGATGCCCGCCGCGCCCTGGTAGTCGTATTGTTCGAGCTTGGAAACGATCAGCAACGGCGTGATCTCGGTTTTGAACGGGAGATTGCCGGAGATGAACACGATGGAACCGTATTCCCCCACGGCCCGCCCGAAGGATAGGGTGATGCCGGTCAGCAGTGCGGGCAGCGCGGCGGGAAAGAGCACGCGCCGGAAGGTCTGGAATCGGGTGGCGCCCAGCAGTGCCGCCGCTTCCTCCACCTCTTCGGAGAGGGAGAGGAGCACCGGTTGCAACGTGCGGACTACAAACGGAAAGCCGATGAAGATGAGCGCCAGCACAATCCCTAACCGGTTGAACGCAGCACTCACCCCTCCCTTCGCCAGCAACGACCCCACCCAGCCGTTGGGGGCGTAGAGAGCGGTGAGAGCGATCCCCGCCACGGCGGTGGGCAGCGCAAACGGGAGATCAATCAGCGCATCCAGCACCCGGCGGCCCGGAAACCGGTAGCGGGTCAAGACCCACGCCGTGAGGAAACCGAAGAGGCCATTGACGAGTGAGGCGAGCGCCGCCGCCCCGAAGCTCAGTCGGTAGGAGGCTTGCACGCGCGGCGAGCTGATGACGCTCCAGAGATGTTGCCACGAGCCGCTGAACGCCTTGGTCGCCAACGCCGCAAAGGGGATCAACACCACCAGCGTGAGGTAGCCGATGGAGAACCCCAAAGTGAGCGGAAGACCGGGAAGGATGCGCCGTTTCATCAGAGGTCTTGCCCGTAGGCGAGGAAGGGCCGGTATTCCAGAAGCACGCGGTCGAGGGCGGCCACAGCGGCCTTCACCTGGAGATCAAACGGTTTCTCCTGCGGCGTCTCGAAGATGAGTTCAAAGGGAGCCGGGTGCAACTCGGCGGGATTGCTCAGCACCCCGTCGAAGCAGTGCCCCTGGATTAGCGCGTCCCTGGCAGGGAAACCGTCGATGACGGAACCCACCGCCCTTGGCAGAAACGCCTCCGCAGCTTGAATGGCAGGCCGGGCAAGCGCCTCGGTGAGCGTCGCTCCGCGCACATAGGCATAGACACCGGGCGTCGTGTTGTCGGCGTGAAGAGCAACGACCCCTTGGAAAAGCAAGACTCCCAGTTCGCGTTCCAGATAGTATACCTCCGGTTCCTTTGAGCCCTTCCAGAACTCGCGGTTCAAATCCACCCCGCTCCGCGAGTGGCGCGTGCCGTCTTCTACTCCGGTCGGGTTGCAGACCGGGTAAACGTAAATCTGGTAGCCGCGAGCACGTTCCGGCTCTTCGAGCAAACCCCGGAGAAACTCCAACGCCGCGTACGCCGTTTCCGGCTCGTCGCCATGAATCGCCGCAAAGATGCCGATGCGCACAGGTTCGTCAATAGGACCGGGTCCAAGGAAGAAGAAACGCGGAATGGAAAAGACCTCGCCTCCATGGCGAAACTTGCCGATCTCGGAGTAGAAAAGATAGTCGGAGTTCTCCGCTTCGGCTCGCAGTTCCTCGATTTGGCGGGCCAATACCCCGTCTTGACGGTGCGGCGTGCAACTCCGCGCAGGCGTTTTCGGCGTGGCGTTGGGGCGCGGAATGTAGGTTGAACGTGGCATGACGAGGTTCACGGTGGAGGTGAGGGATGGGATGTTTTATCGACTATTGGCGATACTCTATAAACTCTATCGGGTTTTGCTTTTTCTTGTTTTTATCAGCCACATGCCGGGTTGGCAACATCATTTTTGATAAAACTACTTTATCCCGATTGACTTTTAGAATCATGCCGATAGTCTGGCCCTCGTCAACCAGCCATTCCATTTTTCCTTTATCCCTATGCCCCAATCCGCCCCTTCCTCTGCTCCCTCAGCCAATGAGCAACTCAAACTCGCCAGTTCCACGCTGGCGGGAACCATTGCGGAGGCTCTCGCCGATGCGCAGTCCGAGCGTTTTTCCGACGACGACAACCAGTTTCTGAAATTCCACGGGGTTTATCAAGAAGATGACCGCGACCTGCGCAAAACGGGCAAGAAATACATCATGATGATCCGCGTCCGGGTGCCGGGCGGAGTGATTACCCCCGCGCAATACCTGGAACTCGACCGCCTCTCCGACCAATACGCGAACCACACCCTGCGCATCACCTCCCGCCAGACGCTCCAGTTTCACGGCGTTCTCAAAACCAACCTGGCAACGGTCATCCGGGAAATCAACGGGAGCCTGCTCACCACACTGGCCACTTGCGGCGATGTGGTGCGCAACATCATCGTACCCCCTTCGCCCGGCGAGGGAGCGGTGGGCGCGGAGTTGCTGGATCAAGCGCGCAAACTCTCGGAGTTTTTCTCACCGGCGACCCCCGCCTATCATGGCATCTGGCTGAATGGCAAGGAACTCAAGCTGAACGACGACTTCACCGATCCGCTCTATGGCAAGACCTACCTGCCGCGCAAATTCAAGATCGGCTTTGCCATTCCGCCGGTGAACGACACCGACGTATTTACCAACGACGTGGGACTCATCGCGATCGTGGAGGAGGGCAAGGTCGTGGGTTACAACCTCGCCGTGGGTGGCGGCATGGGGCGCAGCCACGGGAATGAGGCGACCTTTGCGCGCCTGGGCGACGTCATCGGTTTCCTGACGCCGGGACAATTGGAGCAGGCAATCCTTGCGGTGGTCACGATCCACCGCGACTTCGGCGACCGCTCCAACCGCAAGCACGCCCGCCTCAAATACATCGTCGCGGAGCGCGGTGCGGACTGGGTTCGTGGCGAAATAGAGCACCGCGCGGGCATTACCCTCGCCCCGGCCCGGCCCTTTGCATTCACCCGTGCGGGAGACCCCTTCGGCTGGCACGTACAGCCCGATGGCAGCCGGTTTCTCGGCCTGTTTATCGAAACCGGACGGATTAAGGACACCGAGACAAACCGTACAAAGACCGCACTACGCACCATTGTCGAGCGGTTCCAACCCGAAGTCCGCTTCACGCCGGGCAACAACCTCATCCTCGCGAATATCCGGCTCGAGGACGTCGCCCCCATCGCGAAAATCCTCGACGAACATGGCGTGCCCACGCCGGAGAGCATCTCCGCCGTTCGCCGCGCCTCCACGGCTTGCGTGTCCCTGCCCACCTGCGCCCTGGCACTGGCGGAGAGCGAGCGGGCGTTTCCCGGCGTGCTCACGCGGATGGAATCCGCGCTGGCCGAAGTCGGTCTGGCGGAGCATCCCATCATCGTGCGCATCACCGGCTGCCCCAACGGCTGCTCGCGCCCCTACGTAGCGGAGATCGGCCTCGTGGGGAAGGCACCAGGCAAATACCAACTCTACCTGGGCGGCAACCAAGCAGCCACGCGGCTGGCCCGCGTCTGGAAAGAGGCACTCAAGGACGAGGAACTCCTCGACGAACTCCTGCCCCTCTTCGCCCGCTATGCGCGGGAGCGGCTCGATGGCGAACCCTTCGGCGACTGGGTTGCGCGTGTGCTGTGGAACGAACAACCTCAACAACTTTGATATGACACCGGAACAAATCACCCAATGGAACGCCGAGTTGCGTGCCAAGTCTCCACTTGAAATCACCCGCTGGGCCATCGCTCATGCAGTGCAATCGGGAGGGCGGGCCATCGTCTCCACCAACTTCCGGCCCTACGAAGCCGCCATCCTTCATGTTGCCACGCAAGCGCAGGCAGACATCCCCGTGCTCTGGGCGGATCATGGGTTCAACCGCCCCGCCACTTACCGGCACGCCGAGTTGTTGCGCAAACGGCTGGGCCTGAATCTCCAGCCCTACCTGCCGAAGATCAGCGCCGCCCATTACGAGGCGATCCACGGAACCCTTCCCAGCCTGTGCGATGAGGAGCGCCTCAAGCAGTTCAGCACATTGGTGAAGCTGGAGCCCTTCCAACGTGGCATGAAGGAACTGGCCCCGCCGGTCTGGATCACCGCCCTGCGTAAGGTGCAGAACCCCAACCGGGCCGGGCTCGACATCGTCTCGCTCGACCAAAACTTCCACACGCTCAAAGTCAGCCCCTTCTTTTATCACACCGACGCCGAGATGGAGACCTATCTCGACGAACACGATCTGCCCAATGAGTGGGACTACTTTGATCCCGCCAAGGCCGACGAAAAACGCGAGTGCGGCCTGCACGCCGCGTGGGGCGGCAACGCGGTGAAAGCCTGAACCTTTGGAAACCGTTTCATGCACAGTTACCACATCGACCACCTGCAATTCCTTGAAACCGAAGCCATCCACGTCATGCGCGAAGTGGCGGCGGAATTCGAAAGACCCGCACTTCTTTTTTCCGGCGGCAAAGACTCCATCTGCCTGCTGCGCCTGGCGGAAAAAGCCTTCCGCCCCTGCGCCATCCCGATGCCGTTCCTCAACATCGACACGGGACACCACTTTCCCGAGCTGAACGAATTCCGCGACCGGCGCGCAAAGGAGCTTGGCGCGAAGCTCATTATCCGCACCGTGGAGGAGGCCATTGCCAAAGGCATCGCCGTGACCGCGCCAGGTGAAGTGAGCCGCAACCGGCTCCAGATCCCCACGCTGCTCGCCGCCATCGACGAGTTCCAGTTCGACTGCTGCATCGGCGGGGCGCGCCGCGACGAGGAGAAGGCCCGCGCCAAGGAGCGCTTCTTCAGCTTCCGCGACGGCTTCGGCCAGTGGGACCCCAAGAACCAGCGCCCGGAAATCTGGAACCTCTACAACACGCGCATCAATCCCGGAGAAAGCATGCGCGCCTTCCCGCTCAGCAACTGGACGGAGATGGACGTGTGGGAATACATCCGCAAGGAAAACCTGGAAGTCCCCAGCATCTACTTCAGCCATCCACGCTGCTGCGTGCGGCGTCATGGACAATGGCTGCCTGTCAACGGCCTCGTCCCGCCGAAACCGAACGAGCAAGTCGAGGAGCTTGTCGTCCGGGTCCGCACCATTGGTGACATCATTAGCACTGGCTGCGTCGAATCGCCTGCCGCCACCGTGGACGACATCCTCGCCGAGATCGCCGCCGCCCGCGTGACGGAACGCGGCTCGCGCGCCGACGACAAGTCCTCCGAGGCCGCCATGGAAGACCGCAAAAAAGCCGGATATTTCTAAGAGTTATCCGCAGATTTCGCAGATTAGCGCAGATTTTAAAAGACTTCCGAACAATGCCCAATTCCATTCCTCACCCCGTCGATCTCCTCCGCTTCAATACTTGCGGCAGTGTCGATGACGGCAAATCCACGCTTATCGGACGGCTCCTCTACGACTCCAAGTCGCTCATGGAAGACCAGATCGAGGCCCTCGAACGCTCTGCCGACATCACCGGCGGAGGGCAGATCAACCTGGCGAACCTCACCGACGGCCTCCGCGCCGAGCGCGAGCAAGGCATCACCATCGACGTCGCCTACCGTTACTTCGCCACGCCACGCCGCAAATTCATCATCGCGGACACCCCCGGTCACATTCAGTACACGCGCAACATGGTCACGGGAGCCTCCACTGCCAACCTCTCCATCGTATTGGTGGACGCGCGCCAGGGCGTCATCGAACAAAGCCGCCGCCACACCTGCATCGCCTCGCTCTTGCGCATCCCTCACCTTGTTGTGGCTGTGAATAAGATGGATCTCGTGGACTGGAGCGAGGAACGCTTCCTGGAAATTCGCGACCAGTTCGAGGAATTTCTCCCGCGCCTGGATATGAAGGACGTGAAGTTCATCCCCATCAGCGCGCTTGATGGGGACAACGTGGTGACGCCATCGGTCCACATGCCGTGGTATGGCGGGCCGACATTGCTCCACCACCTCGAAACCGTCCACATCGGAAGCGACCGCAGTTTGGACGGCTTCCGCCTCCCCGTGCAATGGGTCAACCGCCCTGCCAACCCCACGGACCGCAATTTGCACGACTTCCGGGGATTTAGCGGACAGGTCGCCGGGGGCATCGCGCGCGTCGGCAAAAAGGTGATCCTCCTGCCGAGCCGCCTCTGCACGACGATCAAGGAAATCCACACTGCCGAAGGCCCGGCCACCGAAGCCTTCAGCCCGCAGTCGGTCACGCTCGTTTTGGAAGATGACATCGACATCAGCCGGGGCGACCTGATCGCCGGGCTCAACACCCCTCCCGGCTCCAGCACCGACCTCCCGGCGAACATCTGCTGGATGCACCCGCGTCCGCTGCAACCGGGGCGCAAATACCTGCTCAAGCACACCACGCAGACCGTGCAGGCCATTGTCACGTCCATCGAACACCGACTCAACTTCACCGATCTCGAAGCGGAATCAACCCCCGCCGAACTTGGTCTCAACGACATCGGCGAAATCCGCCTCAAAACTTCCAAGCCTCTCCACTTCGACGGCTACGCCACCAACCGCCTGACCGGGTCGTTCATCCTGATCGAACAAGGCACCAATGCCACGGCGGGCGCCGGAATGCTCTTCCCGCCCACGGAACTGGTGAAACCGGAATACGCCGATTTCGCTATTTGATTGGCATTGCCTCATGCCTACGACCAGCCAACGCACCAGTGCCTTTACGGAATCGGTAATCCGCAGGATGACGCGGATTTCCAACGCCCACAACTCGGTGAACCTCGCGCAGGGGTTTCCATGAACGCTCACTCAATGCTCTACCAACGATGTCGGCGCGCAACTGAACTCAAGCGCAACCAACGTTCCCTCCCGAACTTCCCAACTAAAACTGATAATACAGTGAAACTTTACTCATGAAAAAACTCACATCCATTCTCATCACCGCCCTCTTCGCCTTCACAGGATGGGCATACGGCGCTGAACTCCTCAATGTCTCCTACGATCCCACCCGGGAACTCTATACCGAATACAACGCCGCCTTTGCCAAATACTGGAAGGGCAAGACCGGCCAGGATATTACGGTGAAACAATCCCACGGCGGCTCGGGCAAGCAGGCCCGCGCCGTCATCGACGGTTTGGATGCCGACGTTGTAACACTCGCGCTGGCCTATGACATCGACGCCATTGCAGAAAAAGGCATCCTCGCGTCAGACTGGCAGACAAAATTCGCCGACAACAGCGCCCCCTACACCTCCACCATCGTATTTCTGGTGCGCAAGGGGAACCCCAAGGGAGTCAAGGATTGGAACGACCTCATCAAGCCGGGCATCCAAGTCATCACGCCCAACCCGAAGACCTCGGGAGGGGCGCGTTGGAACTACCTTGCCGCTTGGGCCTACGCGGAAAAAAGCCTGGGCAAGGATGAGGGGAAGGTGAAGGGGTTCATCAGCAAACTCTACAAGAACGTGCCGGTGCTCGACTCCGGCGCGCGCGGTTCGACGACGACCTTCGTGCAGCGAGGGATCGGTGACGTATTGCTCGCTTGGGAGAACGAAGCCTATCTGGCGCTGAAGGAGTTTGGAGCGGACAAGTTTGAGATCGTGACACCCTCTCTGAGCATCCTCGCGGAACCGCCAGTGGCGGTGGTAGATTCTGTTGCCAAGCGCCACGGCACGACGGAGGCAGCCAAAGCATACCTGCAGTATCTCTACTCCGAGGAAGGGCAGGAAATCGCCGGGAAGAACTTCTACCGTCCGCGCGATCCCAAAATCGCCGCGAAATACGCCGGGCAGTTTGGCAAAGTCACCCTCGTTACCATCGACGAAGTCTTCGGCGGCTGGAGAAAAGCCCAGCCCGCTCACTTTGGCGACGGCGGCCTCTTTGATCAGATTTATGAGCCGTCCAAGTAAGTCGCCTACAGTATAACAATTTGGTATCAATGCGCATCTTCAACTAGTGTCCTGTCAGGTAAGTTTGCAAAATAAGTCCGAGCTCATTTTTCGTATTTTTCAAGGCGCGACCGAGAGGCAATATCTGAAGATATTGCCCGAGGAAGCATCGCCGAAAAATCGGAAAAGGGGCCGGAATTATGTCGCTCATTTGCCTGACAGGACACTCGAAGCTGGACAATTCCGTCTCGCCATTTCAGCCCCACCCGTCTATTCTCGCCCCGCCATGAACAAAAAAACCGTAATCATTGCTCTCACCTGCCTGCTCGGATTTTCCCTCCTCAATGCCATCGCCGGAGGCATTGCCGACACGCCCGAGAACCGGAAACAACAAGCCGAACGCTACCTGCAAGCGACTCCGCCCAAGGAAATGTTTGCGGATGTCGCGGAAAAGATGGGGGCAACCCTGCCGCCGGAGGCGCGTCAGAAGTTCATCGAACTCTTCACCTCCCAACTCGACATCGACGCCCTCACAAAGGCGATGAGCGACGCAATGGTAAAACATTTCACCGCCGACGAACTCAGTGCGCTGGCGGATTTCTACGGCTCGCCGGTCGGCAAGTCCGCCATGAAAAAATTTGGCGCTTACATGACGGACCTCATGCCGGTGATCCAATCGGAAGTGATGAAGGCGCAAGCCAAAGCCCAGCAGCAAGCGGCCCCCGCGCCCGCGCCCGCGAAATAGGCCTCCTGCCGTTTACGCGGTTTTTTTGATAGGGACGTCACTCCGCGCACCAGGGCTCACGCATCTAAAATAATCGAGACGCATTGCTGAACTGCCTTACGGAAAAACTCTCACGCAAAGCCGCAAAGACGCAAAGTAGAGAGGAATAAACCGCAAAAAATTCACAAATCTTGGAAAAACAGGGGGTCTTGCTCGGATTATTCTGTTCCGGACCTTTGCGACTTTGCAGCTTTGCGTGAGAATCATTTAGATGCGTGAGCCCTGCTCCGCGCACAGCGAGCGGAATTCCTCCTCACCCAGCACGCGCACGCCCAGGCTCTGCGCCTTGGCCAGCTTGCTCCCCGCCTCTTCCCCCGCCAGCACGTAGCTGGTTTTTTTGCTCACCGAATCGGCGACCTTCCCTCCGAGCGCGCGGATCGCCTCCGCGATTGCCTCGCGCGGTTCGCTCAAAGTCCCGGTGATGACCCATGTCGTCCCCGCGAATTTTCCGCCCGCCGTCGCCGACACCACCGGGCGCTCGTCGAGCTCTCCGAAGTTGAGCCCCGCTTCGCGCAGGCGCTCGATGACGGCGCGGTTGCCGGGATTGGCGAAATGCTGCGCAATGGCCGGGCCTACCACGGGGCCGACATCCGGGATGCGCTGCAACTCTTCCGCCGTGGCCGCCATCAGCGCATCCAGCAGGTGAAAATGATTCGCCAGTGCGCGGGCGGAGGTCGCCCCGACATGCAGGATGCCCAGCCCGAAGACCAACCGCCAGAGCGGGCGCGTTTTGCTCTCCTTGATGGCCGCGAGCAGATTCGCAATGCTTTTTTCGCCCATGCGCGGGAGGCTTGCGAGCTTGGCGACGTTGAGCCAATAGATGTCCGCAATATCGCGGGTCAATTCGCGGTCCACAAGCAGTTCTACCATCGCTTCGCCGAGCCCCTCGATGTCCATCGCGCCTCGCGCAGCGAAGTGTTCGAGCCGCCGCTTGAGTTGCGCGGGGCAACTGGCGTTCACGCAGCGGATGGCCACCTGCCCTTCCTCGCGCAAGACGGCGCTGCCGCACGCAGGGCAGGTCTGCGGCATCTTAAAGATGCGCTCCTCACCGGTGCGCCGTTCCTTGCGGACCTCGACGACTGCCGGGATGACCTCTCCCGCTTTTTCCACCACCACGATGTCCCCCACGCGGATGTCCTTGCGGTCCACCTCCTCCTCGTTGTGGAGCGTGGCGCGGGAAACCGTGCTGCCGCTCACGAATACCGGCTCCAACTCTGCCACGGGCGTGAGCACGCCGGTTCGGCCCACCTGCACGGTGATGGCGTTCAGGCGCGTCTCCGCCTGTTCTGCCTTGTATTTGTAAGCCATCGCCCAGCGCGGGGATTTCGCGGTGAACCCGACGGCGTCACGCTGCGCAAACGCGTCCACCTTGATCACCGCGCCGTCCGTCTCAAACGGGAAACCGTGCCGCACGGCGTCCAGCTCGTGAATGGCGGCCAGCACCTGATCGAGCGTGTCGGCCGTCCAGATTTTTTCGTGAATGGGCAACCCGCAACTGCGCAGCGCGTCGAGCGCCTCCCGGTGCGTGCGCCAGTCAGCTCCCTCCACTTCGCCGGTACCGTAGAAGATCGCGGCGAGCCCTCGCTGGGCGACAATGGCCGGGTCGAGTTGCTTGAGCGAACCGGCGGCGGCGTTGCGCGGATTTGCAAACGGCGGCTCGCCCGCGGCGGTGCGTTCTTCGTTAAGCGTGGCGAACTGCGCCTTGGGTAGATAGATCTCGCCCCGCACTTCGAGCAGTCGGGGGAAGCGCGTCCCCGCAAGACGCTGGGGCACGCCGCGGATGGTGCGGAGGTTCTGGGTCACGTCGTCGCCCGTCGTCCCGTCCCCGCGCGTGGCGGCGTACTGGAGCACACCGTCCTCGTAGAGCAGCGAGATCGCCACGCCGTCCACCTTGGGCTCGATCACTGTTTGGATGCGCTCACCGGGCAACAGTTTCTCCAGGCGCACAAAAAAGGCCGCCACCTCCTGCTCCGAATAGGTGTTGTCCAAGCTGAGCATCGGCGCGCGATGGCGGATTTGCGTGAACTCCTCCAGCGGCACGCCGCCGACGCGGCGCGTGGGTGAATCGGGCGCGGCGAGTTCCGGGAACTGCGTTTCGAGATCGAGCAACTCGCGGTAGAGCCGGTCGTATTCCTGGTCGGAAATCGTCGGGGCCGCCTCCTGGTAATAGCGGCGGTTGTGTTCTTCGATTTCCCGGCGCAACGCTGCAACGCGGGCAGCGGCTTCGAGTGGCGAGAGGTCAGGCATAGAGCTTGGCAGTGAGACTGGAGCCAGTAATGGCTCCAAGCGCGTCGAAAATCCAGCCGCAACGCGCCTACCCCCACTTTTTAGACAGATTTTTGGAGGTTGTGAAATGGGATTTTACTCCCCATCTCCCTCCGCGTGCCCGACGCCGGGGCGCGAAGCCAACAGATCGCAGATGCCCCGTTTTTTCGATTCCGCCACGAACTCAAAGAATGCCGTGCCTTCCGGCCCCCACTGCCGTTCGCGCGCGGCAGCGAGCGCCTGGGTGGTGTTCATCCCGCTTTTATAGAGCAGCGTGAAGGCGTATTTGATTTCCCGCCGCGCCTCGGGCGTCATCCCACTCCGCCGCAGCCCCACCACATTGATCCCGGCCACGCTGTTGATTTCCGCACCGATCAAAAACGGAGGCACGTTTTTGCTCAGGGCGGAATTCCCCTGGATGATGGCCTGCCGGCCGACATGCACAAATTGATGGAACACCGCCCCTCCACCGATGAACACCCCGGCCCCGATGTGGACGTGGCCGCCGAGCAGCACGTTGTTGGCGATCACCACCCGGTCGGCGATCTGGGTGTTGTGCCCCACGTGGACGCCCACCATCAGAAAACAATGGCTGCCCACGCGCGTCTCCGCCCGCTCGCCGGTCCCGCGGTGGATCGTGGCGTATTCGCGAATCCGGTTGTTGTCACCGAGGATGACCCAGCTTTCGGTTTCGGGCTTGAAGGCGTAATCCTGGGGGTCCGCGCCGATGATCGCACCGTAGCCGATGGTGTTGTTGGCGCCCATGCGGGTCCATCCCGTAATGACTGCGTGCGATTGGATCACACATCCATCGCCGATTTCCGCCGGTCCGTTGATGACGGCAAAGGGTTCCACGCGGACGCCTGCGCCGAGGCGGGCATCTGGATGAACGATGGCGGTGGGATGGATCAATGGGGCGTTGGAATTCATAAGGGTGAGATACTGCAACCCTGCGTGCGCGTGGCAAGTCCGATCTGAGCCGCTTCGTCTTTCCGGGTTAGATGGGAATATCCAACCTGGCCTTCAATGCGTGGATTTCCCGGAAGGCGCTTTCGAGTTCCGCCAGCCGCAGCTCCAGTGTCTGCTGCACTTGGGCGTAGCGGATCCCCACCAGAAGCCGGGCCTTCAGTTCGTCCTGGTTGAAGGGCTTTCGGATGTAGTCGTTGGCGCCCGCCTCCAAGCCCTCCACCAAGCTGGCGCTGTCATCGCGGGATGTGACCAGAATGATGTAGGTATTTTTCTGCACCTCACGCAACCGGCGGCAAATTTCGATCCCGTCCAATCCCGGCATCATCCAATCGAGAATCGCCACGGGCGGGGCGTCCTTGGAACGCAGGGCCATCATGGCGGCGCCCCCATCGGCCACCACCACAGGGGAGTGCCCCCATTTGGTCACAAACGCCTCCATGATGAGGCGGGTTGTGGCATCGTCGTCCGCGATTAAAATTTTCATAACTCGTGCTGCGCCTTCCGTTAAATCATTTCCCACGGAACCCCAGAGAATAACGGGGGTTTGAACAAACTCAAGAGCCCGCAAGCGAAAATCCACTTTCTCACCCGGCAAGACCTGCCGAGTCCGGCTCACTCATATTTGGCCAGCGCGCTCATCACCCGCTCCGCCTCCGCACGAAGCGCCTTGGCCAGGTCTTCGACGCCGGCGAGTTCTTCGCTCTTTCCGGCTATTTCCAGCGAATGCGCCATCTTCATGGCTGTCCTTGCGCCGAAGTTGCCCAAGGAACCCTTGATGGCGTGGGCCGCGCGGTTGATCCCCTGCGCATCCCGGGCGTTCACCGCCGTCTCGATCTCTCCAAGCATGATGGGGGTCTGCTTGAGGAAGAGATTCACGAGAGGTTTGACCAGGTCCGGCGAACCCATGATGTCCGCGAGTTCCTCGAATTTCGCGACCACCACCTTTGCCTCTCCCTCCTGTGGCTTGTCCTCTTGGGTCGCAACAGATTCCGCAACCGCCGTGGCCGCATGCGTCCCCCCCGCTCCACTGGCATCCTTCACTATTTCCGACCGGTAACTCTCCATCATCTCGAGGAGTTTTGCCTTGTTAAAGGGTTTGCTGAGGTAATCGTCCATCCCACTCGCAAGGCACCTCTCCCTGTCCCCCTTCATGGCATGCGCCGTCACGGCGATGATCGGGATGTGGCGCCCCGTTTCAGCCTCGATGCGCCGGATGGCAAGGGTGGCCGCCAATCCATCCATCTCGGGCATCTGGACATCCATGAGGATCAAATCGATGGGCTTGGTCCTGTAAACCTCGAGCGCCTCGGCTCCGTTGTTGGCGATCGTGATAAGGTAGCCCTGTTTGCGGAGAATCCCCTCCGCCACGGCTTGGTTGATGCGGTTGTCTTCCGCGATGAGAATGTGAAGAGGCCCTGGATGTCTTGGCCCCTGCTGCTCCGCCTCCGGTTCGGTGGCCAGGAAGGCTGGCGTAGAATCGACAGCCACCGCAGAGACGGGAGCCGGAGCAGAGGGCGCAGGCTCCAGCGCAGGAGCTATTTGTGCGGGCGTCTCGGGCGTCTCCGGAGAAACAACCGGGTGCCGCGAAGCTTCCTTCTCCTGCTGCTGGGCGATCAAGTCGAGAGTCTCCCGCAGCGCAGTGGGGTCGAACGGCTTGAGGAGGGCGTGGGATACCCCGGATTCGCCCGCCCGTTTACGCGTCTCCGCGTCCAGGGAGGAAACCATCAAGACAATCCCGGTCTTGTCGAACTCGTGCTCGCGCCGGATCAGTCCCGCCAGCTTGAATCCGTCCATTTCCGGCATATCGGCATCGCTCACCACCAGCGAGAACGGAGCATTGTTTTGGACCCCCTCCCAGAGTTCCATCATGGCCGCCGCCCCGTTGCCCACCATCACAGGCTTGAATCTCCAGCGGAGGAACATTTCCTCCAAAGTCATCCGTTTCAAAAAATCGGGATCGACAATGAGAACCCGCACCCCTTCAAGGAGGGGTGCCTCATCCTTGGTTAATTGCGGCGCTTCCGCGATGCCAAATTCCGCGGTGAAATAGAACGTGCTTCCGCGGCCTTCCTCGCTTTCCAGCCAGATGCGCCCGCCCATGAGTTTGACGATCTGGGCGGAAATTGTCAGCCCCAACCCCATTCCTCCAAAGTGCCGTGTGGCAGAGGAGTCCACTTGAAAAAAAGCATCGAAAATTTTCTGCCTTTGCGCTTCCGCGATGCCAATGCCGGTATCGCTGACGGTGAACCGGAGCATGCACCGGTCTGCCGCCAGAGATTCCGGTTCCACCACCACCGACACCTTGCCGCGGTCGGTGAACTTGATGGCGTTGCTGACCAGATTCACCAGCACCTGGCGCAACCGGCCCGCATCGCCGATAAGCCAGCGGGGGATGGAATCTGGAATACTGGAGGTCATCTTGACGCGCTTGTCATCGGCACGAACCGTCAACGGGGTGAGCACACCGTCCAGAAGCGCCCGGAAATCAAAGCGCGCAGGGTCGAGTTCCATGGAATTGGCGCTTCCCTTTGAGAAATCGGCGATCTCGTTGAGGACATCCAGCATGGCCTGTGCGGAATTGCGGACATCCAAAATATATTCCCGCTGGCCCGGCGACAATGGGGTGTCGAGCACAAGGTCGGTCATCCCAAGGATTCCGTTCATGGGCGTCCTGATCTCATGGCTCATATTGGCCAGGAAATCGCGCCTTGTCTGGGCGGTGGCCTCCATAACCGCCTTGAGCTTCTTGCTTTCTTCCTGAAACTTCCGAAAGTCGGTGATGTCCCGCTGCATCCCCAGCAGTTGCGAAAACCGCCCGGCGGCGTCGAAAAGCGGCACTTTGGTGGTCAGCCTCCAGGAAACATTGCCATCCATGTCCATTACACGCTCAACCCTGTCACTCAACGGCTGCCTGCAACGGATCACCGCCTGATCATCCAAATCCACCTCCTCGCTTGCGCGCGGACTCATGAAATCATACACTGTTTTGCCTTCCACAACCCCCTCTTCACTCCCGGTGAGTAGTTTTCGATACACGCGGTTGGCCAGCGTAAAGCGCCCTTTGGCATCCTTGACGTAAACGGATTCGGGAAGATGGCTGATGAGTTCCGTCATCAAGGCGTTTTGAACCAGAAGTTTTCCCTCTGTGCTCAACCGCAATGCGATATCCCGTTTGAGCAGCAGAATAATACTGCCCACCATGATGATCCCGCCGACAGTGCCGATCAAAATGATGTTCTGGGAAACCATGGCAAACCACGTTTCTTTCTTCGAGTTTTCCTCCAAGCGTTCCGCTTCGCATTGGTTTAACTCCAGGAACCCCTTGTGGATTTGCTCCATCCACTTCTCTGAATTCACGCGCAACACAATCTGGCGCGCGGCATCGGGATTCTCGGTCTGGGACTGTTTCCCCAGGCTGACCACCTGCGTGTTGGCTTCACAAACCCGGGCGATCAGGGGCTCCAAGCTGTCCATGCGGGCCTTCTGTTGGGAATCGCCCCTTGTTAATTCCTGGAGCCTCGCGAGCAGCCGTTCCTTCTGTTCCACCCGCCGCTCATATCTTTCGAGGAAAGCCTTGTCGCCGGTCAACGCAAACCCGCTCGCCCCGTTCTCGATCCCCAACAAATTCGAATCCAGTTTTGCAATCGCTTCCAACATCCGCAGGCTGTTTTCTGAAGCGCGGGAAGCGTCCGACAAACGCAAGGCGCTGACATAAGCGAAAGCGCCAACGATAAAAAAGACCAAAATAGCCAGCGGAAATCCGCAGCTTGCAAAAAAAGGGCGAAGAGATTTCATGAGGTAAATCGCCAGAAGATTCCAGTCCGGTTTATCAAACCCATGCGCACCAATTAAGCAAGGATTTCCGGACCATTTGCCACGCTTTTTCGCGCCGCAAAGCAAATGTAGATCCGGGACCCAGAGCTTGTGAATAAAGTGTGGGTGCTTTGCGGTTTGTTTTCGTGCCCCATCTCCCGCCCTCCCCCACGCCACTTTTCTCCGCGTCTCCCCATCCCCGCGTCTCCCCCTCTCTCCT
>Ga0118677_10001631_pt1 | contig 46934 bp, 42 predicted proteins | sample AliMusrvi5mmetaG_FD_86154 | JGI IMG/M metagenome (GOLD analysis project Ga0118677, IMG submission 86154) | reverse complement strand
CAGTAAACGCGACTGTGCCCGCTGAGGTGGGAAAAACACAAAAATTTAGAGCATTTCACAAAATCCTGTAGCCACGTGGGCATCAAGGAGTTTTTGGTGAAGCAGCCCGTGCGGTTCGAGCCACGGGCGTATTTTCCATGGTGGCGTGTCTTGCGAGAATATAGCACGGGCGAATGAACCAAAAACTCCTTCGTGCAAACAGCTATAGAATAAAGTTATATGCTCTAATGCCCTCGGAAAAAGTCAGGGCGAGTGTCATTACGGGCAGCGCAAGTACACCAGGGGAAATTCAGAATGACAGTGCTTTTGACTTTTCACAAAAACGTCAACTTTTAGATTTTCGCCGCTCTTTTGCCGTGGAGATCGTTTCAAATTTTTTTCTCAGGGTTTCAATATCCTTATCAATAACCTTTTTATCGAAATCCCTGTTTAGCAGCTTGTAATTCTGATAAAGCGGCAAAAATATTTCCATGAAAACCTGATCATTAAAGATTGCGACTATGTCCTGCTGGTTTGTGCTGTTTTCATTCATGGTTGTACCCCACACAATTTATGGTTTATAGCTCATTGTGCCTGTTGCGTTGAAGTGATATTCACCGGGACCGGAGAATATCGGCATATAATTTTTCATAAGCATCGATCTCGTGAGGGACGGAAAAATCAGCAGCCGCCAGCACTGCAGCCCTGCTCATGGCACGGCGCAATTGCCCATCGAAAGCAAGCCGGGTCGCGGCAGCAGTAAAATTCTCAGGGGCTTCAAAAGGCTCCAGAAAGCCCGTCACGCCCTGCCGCACCAAAGCCCGGTTGCCGGGGGTATCGCTAGCCAGCACCGGCAGTCCTTCAGCCATTGCCTCGAGAACTGCCCCCGACATGCCTTCATGCAGTGAAACATTCAAATAAATATCAGAAGCAGCCATCAACTCCCGTACTGCCAGAGGGGAAATTTCTCCGATATAGCAGAACCCATCAACAGCCCTGCCCTTCTCCAGTATTCGCTCCGCCTCGGACGCGTCAATGACCGGCCCGGCAAGTATCAGCCGGGTCTGGCTGAATTGTCCGCGAACTGCGGTGAAAATACCGAGAGAAAATAGAATATTCTTCACTGGCCGAATACCGGCTGCCATGAAAAAAACAATCTCCTCAGGTGCAACCCCATAACGCTGCCGCACCGCAGCTATATCAATTTTCCTGTCACGAACATCTATGCCCTGGGGGATTACAAAAAGTTTTTCAGCGGCCGGCGCAAAGCGTTCGGCAACCTGCTTGCGAGCCTCCTCATGAAACACCACCACCGCAGCGGCATTGGTGAACTGCAGCGCAAGCATTTCCTGTGCTGCGCCATAGTCCCCGGGGCTGTTATAATCAGTGCCCGTAAGTGTTATCACCCAGGGCGCGGTAATTTCTCCAAACAGGTTCTCAAGCCACAGGGCCGGTTTAATCGCATGCAGGCTGTGCACGATATCGGGCGAAAACAGGGCTGCGGCCTGGGTGGTGTCGCTGTAAATGCTGAAAATGGCGACTTCATGGCCTCGCTCGGCAAGCCCTGCGCGGAGCCGCTCGGCAAGCAGGCTGTTGCCGCAGGAAAAAGGCTGTTTACTGGGAGTGACAAGTGCTATGCGCATGACATATCGCCAAATGAAATCAAACTGATTCTGTTATCCGCAACCGACGCACGTGCGGCGGCAGAGGTAAGCACGGCAAGCTCCTTCTCGCGGTCGACGGTAGAATAGGCGCTTGCCTGGCTTGCATATCCGGGATGGCACATAAGCTCGGTTGTCCCGCAGGGAAGCCGGTTTAAAAAATCAACAAGAGATTTTTCCTCAGCCGGATCAGGCGCATGCAAACCGGCACAGCGCTCGGGAAAACAGAGGCCTGCCCGCCGAAAAATTTTTTCCGCCCGAAGCGACAGCAGGCTTATAAAGCATTTCTTTATCACTGACCTGCCCGGCCGCCGCAGCGACCAGAATAGCGGCTCCAGGGGTAGACGAATGCGCCTGATGCCGAAGCTGCCCGCGGCAGCAGCCGCAACCCCGGCCAGTCCGGGAAAAACATGCAGATGGTTATTGCCGTCGATATGGTCAGGAGTAAATCCCGCAGCGAAAAGAGCCTGTATCTGCGCGGCGAATTCCTGTTCGGCCTCGCGCGGGTCATAGGCCCTGGCCAGCGCGCGCCGCCAGGCAGCAGGCTTTGAAAAAAAGCAGCCGCCCTGCATGGTCAGGCTTGTCGTATGAGCACACAGCGGCCGGCCCTTGGTCAGATTAAGATGCACGCCCATACCCGCGCCCGATGCCGCGAGATCCTCCAGCGCGATCCTGCGTTCTTCAGTGCCTTCAAGATTGGTGAGTACGGAGGCGCTGGTCACAATCCCCTGCCGTATTGCCGTCAGTATTCCCTGGCTGCGCTCTCCGTCCGTATTGAAATCATCGGCATTGACAATAAGCCGCTTCATGGCGCCTTAAGCTTGATCCCGAGGCCATGATCGAAAAAGGGAATATATCCGGGCGCCTGCCTGTCCCAGGTCCAGCCCTGCTCGATGACGGCGCGCGCACAGCGTCCCATTTCCACGCGCTCGTCACGCTCATCGCGCAGCCGCAGCACCGCTTCCCGTATTGCCTCGACGGTGCGATCAATCAGCAGGCCATTAACGCCGTTTTGTATCAGTTCGGGTGCAAGCCCCACCCTGGTTGAAATAACCGGTACGCCGCAAGCGCAAGCCTCGAGCAGGCTGTGCGGCCCGCCCTCCACACGGCTTGTGCAGATGCAGGCGTCTAGGCCCTGATAAAATTCAACCATTTCCTGCTGACTGCGCCATGTATCCTCCCTGGCTGCAAGCCGCAGCTCAACTCCCGGCAAGCCCGTGATAGCCGGAATCAGAAAATCATCAAGCCCTCGTTTACCCGGATGATTGCTGCGGGAACCCGCCCAGCCAAGAACGAGCGCACCTGCAGCGGAATGCAATCTGTTGCGACGGGGAATAAATATCTGTTCATCAACCCCATGGGGCGTATGAAAAACCGCGGGATGGTGCGGTAAAAAAATAGCACATAAAATTTTTGAAGGCACATGAAGCGCTGTAAAATAATTTAAATACCCAAGAAACTCCGCTGAAGGGGGGTCGCCGACGCCGCCGTCCCACTTTGAATGGCACCGCACACCGATAACGGCCGGACGGGGAACCGGCGCGGTTATACCGGCATCCTGAAATTGACGCTCATAGCAGATATACACAAGATCATAGTCCCGGCGCGCAAGCTCCTCCGAGGCTGTCCGGTTAAAGGCCTTGCGGAAGTCATACCGGCCGGAAAGCCGGCGCATAACATTGTCTGCGGTGCGCTCAAGGGCCCAGCCGGGCACATCAGCAATAACCAGAATTCTCGGTTTCATACCGGATGACAAAAGAAAAAGGAGACGTTGCCGTCTCCTTTCATGTTCATAAAAATATTCCGGGCACAACGTGCATGGCTCGGATTTTACTGCACGATGATCTTGCCGTTGAATTCCTTCGGATTTTCAGTGGGCGGCGTACTGCCGCTGCCACCCGGTGCCTTGCGAAGGTGGTAGGTGAACTCGCCTTTTTCAACAAAACACAGGCTTGCAACTGAATCCTGGGGGATGCGGTCCGACACAAAGGAGCCGTCGTCATCAACCATAAAATGAACCGGGCTTTTGCATGCCATTGTTACCTGCTTGCCCTCGAATTTCAGCTCAAGCTGCGACCGGGAATTATTTACCCAGACAATGGTCGTTCCGGGTTTCACGGTGACTTCCGCAGGGCTGATGCCTCCCAAAGCATCCAGACGGATGATCTTGGTCTCTTTAATGTTCTGGTCAGCCGCGATCTTGCTGTCTTTTGCCCTTTCAGCCGCAAAAGCTGAGGTTAGAGTAAAGCACAGTGCGAAAACGATTGCTGCAAAGTATTTTGCTGTTTTCATTTTCCTCTCCCTTAAGGTTTTTGTTTATTACGTTTTACATAGCATATTAGAACAAAAAACAATAGTCAAGAGTATTTCCTGTGAAATGTTTTTTCTATAAAATTACTTTCTCTGGTTCTCCCGTATGCGTTCAGCCTCAACAGGTCCCCGGCTGCCGGCAGGATAGAAATGCAGTATCCGCTCAGTACGAATGCACTGCTCGCAGTCTTCTATGAGGGGCGTTAAAAACGCCCAGCACAGCTCCTCTGAATCCTTGCGCAAGGACAGCATCTGGTCGCCGTTCAGGCAGTCCAGCAGCACCTTTTCATAGGCCCCAAGCCCTTCACCGCTTTCACTGGCGTAGCAGAATTCTAAATCTATGGGCCGCAGGCACATCACCGGACCGGGATTTTTAGCTCGAAAGCTGAGCGTAATTTTTTCCTGCGGCTGAATAGAAAAAGTAAGCCGGTTGGGGCATCCTGACGACATAAAGTTATTTCCAAAAACAGACCTCGCAACATCTCGAAATTGCACAGCAATGCTTGTTTTTTTCTCGCCGACCCGCTTGCCCGATGTCAGATAAAAAGGCACGCCCTGCCAGCGCCGGTTGTCGATGAAAACCTTCATGCTGGCAAATGTCGGCGTAAGCGACTGAGGGTCAACGCCGGGCTCCTGGCGGTAGCCAGCAACAAAATGATCATCCAGAACGCCTTCCGTATACTGCCCCAGCACAATATGCCCGGCAATATTGTTAAGCGTAACGGGATGCAGTGCCTTAAAAACGGCCGCCTTTCTGGTGCGTACGATTTCCGCCTGAAACTGCGACGGAGGCTCCATGGCAACAAGCGACAGAAGCTGCAGCATGTGGTTCTGGAACATGTCGCGCAGCACGCCGGCTTTTTCATAATACCCTGCACGGTGCTCGACACCGAGAGTCTCCAGTGCGCAGATATCTATGTACTCAATATATTTTCTGCTCCAGAGCGGACGGAGAATGGCATTGGCAAAGCGAAAGGCCAGAATATTCTGAACTGTCTCCTTGGCAAGGTAATGATCGATACGGTAGATCTGGCGCTCATGAAAGCAGCCGACGAGGATGCCGTCGAGGCGCACGGCGGATTGCAGATCAAAGCCGAAAGGCTTTTCAACAATAATCCGCCTCCAGGCTCCTTCCGGCTCTGCTGCAAGGCCTGCCTGCCCCAGAAGCGAAATGACTGTTTCAAATAAAAACGGAGGCAGAGCAAGGTAATAGAGGCAGTTTGAACCCGTCTGGTGGCTGTCGCTTATGCGGACCATGGCAGCGGCAAGGGCATCAAATGAGGCTTTATCCTCATAGAGAAGCTGCTGATAATAGAGCTTTTCGGAAAACTCCAGCCACCGCGTCATATCTGCGCCGGACTGATCCAGGCCCTGCTGCAGGCGGCTGCGAAACGAAGGCGAGTCTAGCTGTGAGCGGGCGCAGCCCAGCACGGCCCAACCCGGCGGCAAAGAATCATGCAGAAACAGCTGGTAGAGGGAGGGGATTATTTTCCGGATGGTCAGATCTCCCGATGCGCCGATAATGACGATAAGGCACGGATTGCGCGGCGAATCATAGAGGCAGGCGTCGGCACCCGGCAGGATCGTCGTGCTAAAAACAGTATCGGTCATAGGCACACCTTGCTTAACGGTGAGTTCAAGGATCAAGGTTCAGGGTTCTATTCTTCGCCTTCAGCCCTCAGCCTTCCGGCTTAATCTTTCACAATTACCCTGTGCCCGCCGAATTCCCGGCGCAGGGCCGCCAGAGCTTTATGCGAAAACGCGCCCTGACCCTGCGATTCAAAACGCTGAAAAACAGCCTGCGCTATAACGGGCGCAGGTACCCCGGAATCAAGGGCCTGCTGCACGGTCCACCTGCCCTCGCCCGAGTCCGCCACGATGGGTTCAAGGCCCCCAAGCTTCGGGTCATTGCCGAAAGCCGTTTCGAGAAGCTCCAGCAGCCACGACCGCACCACGCTGCCCCGGTTCCACAAATGAGCTATTTTATCAAATTGAAGCTCCGGCCCGTAGACAGACTGCTTCATAATATTGAATCCTTCCCCGTATGCCTCCATCATGGCATATTCAATGCCATTGTGCACCATTTTCACAAAGTGCCCGGCGCCCGTCGGGCCGCAGTACAAATAGCCCTCGGGCTGCGTAAGCGTCTGCAAGAGCGGTTCAATGCTCTTAAACCCGGCCTCGTCGCCGCCCACCATGATGCAGTAGCCGCACTCAAGCCCCCAGATGCCGCCCGAAACTCCAGCATCAAGATAAGCTATGCCATTCTTGCGCAGCAGCTCCGCCCGCGGCGCATCATCTTTATAATAGCTGTTTCCACCCTCGATGACCATATCGCCCTCGGCCAGAAGCCCCGCAAGCCCGGCAACATGCTCGTCAACCACGCTGCCGGCAGGCAGCATGAGCCACACCACACGGGGCGCTGCAAGATTGCCGACAAGCTCGGTCATCGAGCTGGCCCCCTTCGCCCCTTCTGCCGCCATCTGTTGCACTTTATCAGGCGTTCGGTTGCATACCACAACTTCATGCCCGCCGCGAATCAAACGTCGAGCCATGTTCATGCCCATGCGCCCCAAACCTATAATCCCGATCTGCATAATTTTCTTGTCCTCCGGTTGGCTCTACAGGCATCCGCTGCAGCGGATGCCTTGCATAAATGCAAAAAAATTTATCCGTGGAGGGAGAGCTGCATGTCAGACCTCATCCCGATTCTCTTTTTATAGCATTTTCCGTGTTCTACACAAGCAAAAGGCTACAGGCAACTTGCAAACGGTTTGAGTCGAAAAAAAATTCAGCGAACCTCGCTGCCTGTCAGAGTCTTTTTCTTGCGCTCCGTCGTATTGAATGATATTTTACCGCCATGAAATCATCTACCATGCGCAGGATGAATCACACGTCTTCACGAGTAAATTTCACCGTCCGTGCGCTGGTGCTGGTACTATGTTTTCTTCTTTCTGCCTGCTCAAGCATGCCTCCTCAGCCTCCGGAAAAGCCCATTCCCACAACCACAACGCCGCGAAGCCAACGGCCCTATCAGATATATGGCGTATGGTACTACCCCATTCCATCGGCCCAGGGCTACAAGGAAGACGGAATTGCAAGCTGGTATGGCGATGATTTCCACGGCAAACCCACCTCAAGCGGTGAAACCTATGATATGTACGCCATGACGGCGGCCCATAAAACCCTGCCGCTCGGGACGCATGTCAAGGTGACCAATAAGAGCAACGGCGAATCAGTAATACTGCGCATAAACGACCGCGGCCCCTTTGTCTCCGCCAGGATCATTGATCTGTCCTACACAGCCGCGCACAAGCTTGGGATGCTGCAGCCCGGCACCATCCCGGTCAAAGTTGAAGCAGTGCAGGTTGCCGAGCAGACGCAGCTTGCCGGAAAAACCGTGTGGAAGCGCGAGGCTGTTCCCAATTTCCGGTTCGGCAATTTTTCTATCCAGCTCGGTGCTTTTCAGCAGGTTTCAAATGCCTATAAACTGCGGGGGCTCCTGCAGCAGCAGTTTGAAAAAATTTCCATTCAGCAGCCCTCATCACAAACCAGCGAGCGATACTACCGCGTTCAGGTCGGTCAGTACTTTGATCTGCAAAAGGCTCAGCAGGATGCTTCCCGATTGAAGCTGAACGGCTATCCCGGGGCCTTTGTCGTGGCGATGGATGAGACAAAAAGCTAGAGCATGTAACAAAATGCTCTAGCCATATGGCCACCGGGGTGTTTTTGGTGAAGCAGCCCGTGCGGTTCGAGCCATTGGCCTATTTCCACCATTGGCGTATCTTGCGAGAATATAGCCCGGGCGAATGAGCCAATAACTCCCCGGCACAAACGGCTACAGAATAAAGTTACATGCTTTAGAAGCAGCGTCACCCCACAATGGCCGATGCGTTCCGGTCAAAAGGATTTGTGCGAACGGCAAGCGAAAAGAGAAAAGGATAGCTCTCCCTGAGATGCCACATATAGTGCAGCCACTGCTTCACGAGCATGCCGTAGGCCCGCTTGATATCAAAAACCAGATGCTCCATGTCCGAAGCGGGAAGGCCGCTTAACGTCCCCCGCGCATACAGCTCCTGCCGCAGATGAAATACCGCTACAAGCGTATCGGTAAAACTCTCGTGCTCGCTCAGGTTCGGATTGTCCATCAGGCGCAACAAAAGAGTGTTTTGCGCATCAAAATAGCCTTTGAGCGCCTCAAGCTCCATGCTGTTGATATCAACCAGGTAATCATAGTCCTGCAGGCGCAGCAGCACGGCGGAAAAATCAGCTTCTGTCCAGCTGTTGCCGATGATAAGGCTCTGCTCAATGCGATCTATCTGTGCATCATGGCGGGCAAAAAAAGCAAGGAGCCCTGTTCCAAGCTCGCTGAAAAAAAGGCCTATGGCCACATTGAGCCTCTCCATCCGCTGCTTTTTTTCATGCTTGCTGAGCATGCTCTCGGTCATCGCGGCAATGACGGCCAGAAAAACACCCACGCCGGTAATGATAACGGCCATGGTAAGAATCTTGCCTGCGGCAGTAACCGGATGGATATCGCCATAGCCAACGGTTGCAATAGTCGCAATATTAAAATACAGTGCGTCAAGAAGCGTTACCGGCTCCAGCATCATAAATCCGAATGTGCCGAGCGCAAACACCACGCACAATATGCTCAAAAAAAATCGCAGTCTGGAGGCCTCAGTAAGCATCTTGCTACACTCCTAATAATGCTTTCAAAACTTTTTTACTATAAGATGCTCCGCAAAGCTCTGTCAATAATTAAAGCAACCGGTGAGGCGGGCCTGCAGATCGCTTGCCTTTTATTGCCAGTAGGCTATGATGGGAGCATAAAAAAACCATAAAAGGAACACCATCCATGATACAATTCAAAAACGAGCGGGATCGCGAAGAAATGCTGAACTGTCTGGCTGAAAACATGAACGAGGAGTTTCGGGCGACGCTGCAGTACATCTGCCACAGGATTTCGGCAAAGGGCCCCCATGAAATGCTGTCTGACTCTTTCAAATCGGCAGCGCTTGATGAAATGTCGCATATTTTATTTTTTTCCGACCTGCTGACAAAATGCGGAGGAACACCCCGGTTTGAACCCTGGCCGGTTGATCACAGCGATGATGCAAAACACATGCTGACGCAGGACATCGCGCTTGAGCAAAAAGCCCGTGAGCGCTACGCCAGCCAGCTTGAACGCTTCAGGCAGTATCCGGAGCTTGCGGCGCTCTTAAAAAGCGTGCTTGACGATGAGGGGGATCACGAGGAGCTGTTCACCGGATACCTGCAAAAGCTCTGATACAACTGCCGAAAAGGGGGCCAGCTTTCACTTTCACCCTAGAGGCTCAAGAAGCCTAGAATGTGGTTCTAATTTAATAAAATGGGCAAATAGACTACACAGAAATGAAGAAGGTGTTTCGGGGCCATAACTCACGCAGAGTTCCAACAATCTCACCCGTGGCGCTTGCCCCTTTTATTTGCTGACCGAGGCTTGTTGTTTTTTGTGGGCTCCGGGGCCGGGGGCGCAATCTGCTCAGAGCTCAGCGCCGCCCGGATCGCCTCAGCGATACGATCAACAAGCACAAATTCCATATCAACCTTAACTGCTTCCGGAGCCTCATCAAGGTCTTTTTTATTCAGCCGCGGCAGAATAACCGTGCTGATGCCCGCCCGCTTGGCCGCAAGAACTTTTTCCTTCAGCCCGCCTATCGGCAGCACCTTGCCCCGCAGCGTAATTTCGCCGGTCATGGCGACATCCGAGCGCACGAGCCTGCCCGTCAGCATCGAGGTCAGCGCGCAGGCCATGGTGATACCGGCCGACGGGCCGTCTTTCGATATTGCCCCTTCAGGCACATGCAGATGAATATCCATTTTCGCATAAAAATCAGGCGCTATGCCAAGCTCACGGGCGTTTGCGCGGACATAGCTCAAGGCTGCCTGCGCGGATTCCCTCATCACATCTCCAAGCTGCCCGGTAATCATCAGGCCCTTTGAGCCCTCCATCTTTGTGGCCTCGACAAAGAGGATGTCTCCGCCTGAAGGCGTCCAGGCAAGTCCGGTCGCGATTCCCGGCATGGTAATGCGCTCCGCCACATCTGAAAAATATTTTTCCTGGCCCAGAAATTCCTCGATATCATTCTCACCGATCTGCGCATGCACAAGCGATCCTTCAGCCACCTTCCGGGCAACACCCCGGAACACGGCGGCAATTTCCCTCTCGAGATTTCGAACGCCCGCCTCGCGGGTGTGCTCCTTTATGATTTTACTTATGGCGTCATCGGTAATGCTGAGATTATCCGCAGTGAGCCCATGCTCGGCAAGCTGCCGGCCGACAAGATAGGTCCGGGCGATATGCAATTTTTCAATTTCCGTATAGCCGGGCAGCTCCAGCACTTCAAGCCGGTCGCGCAGGGCGGGAGGTATGGTGTCAATCACATTTGCCGTCGTTATAAAAAAAACATTCGAAAGGTCGAAGGCCACCTCGAGATAATGGTCGGAAAAAGTATTATTCTGCTCGGGATCGAGCACCTCCAGCAGCGCCGATGACGGATCCCCCCGGAAATCCATCCCGAGTTTATCAATTTCATCAAGCATGAACACCGGGTTATTGGAACCGGCCTTTTTTATGCTTTGAATGATCCGCCCCGGCAGCGCGCCGACATAGGTGCGGCGATGGCCGCGTATCTCGGCTTCATCGCGCACGCCGCCCAGGGATATGCGGATGAACCTGCGATCAAGGGCCCGGGCAATAGAGCGGCCAAGCGATGTTTTACCCACGCCCGGCGGGCCGTAGAAACACAGTATCGGGCCCTTCATATCTTTTTTTAATTTGCGAACGGCCACATACTCTATAATGCGCTTTTTTACTTTCTCAAGGTCATAATGATCTTCATTGAGTATCCGCTCCGCCCTGGCTATCTCAAGATTGTCCTGCGTGGTCTTGCTCCAGGGCATTTCGGCAAGCCAGTCAATATAGGTCCGCGAGACGGAATATTCAGCCGCTGCTGGCGGCATCATGGCAAGGCGTTCTATTTCCTTAAACGCCGCCTTGGCAGCCTCTTCCGGAAGATTCGCCTCACGTATTTTCACGCGCAGCGCTTCAAGTTCAACCTGCTGATCGTCCTTATCTCCGAGCTCGGCCTGAATTTTTTTCAACTGCTCGCGTAAAAGGTGCTCGCGCTGCTGCTGGCCGAACTCCTGGGCGATCTCGGACTGTATTTTATTGCTCAGCTCCATTTTCTGTATTTCGGTCTGGACAATGGCAAGGGCTTTCCGGAGCCGCTCCCGTATCCGGCGCTCCTCCAGCACCTGGCAGCACCCCTCCCGGACCTGGCGGCACCGCGCCGGCCGCTCCTGCAACCGCCGGCAAAAGCTACGGTACATTCTCCCTCGAAGATCTCAAATCGCAGGTACCTATGAGCAAGGAGGGCAACTTCATCCTTGAAGTGCCCGAGCTCTACTATACCGCCGGCGACAAGGAAGTGCAGAGCGTGCTCACCGGCCAGTCCGTGGAAACCACCGCCCAGGTCCTGCCCGAGAAGGTCAACAATGCCGACGGCAAACGTCTCCGCGTCTTCCGGATGCTCGTCCAATGCTGCGCCGCCGATGCCCGCCCTTACTCCGTTCCTGTCGAATTCGCCGAAAAGGCTCCCGTGATGAAGGACATGACCTGGGTCAAGGTAATCGGCAAGATGGGCTACCGCCAGGAAGGCGGCCAGACCGTGCCGATAATTGAAGCCAAGAGCATCACCGAGACCACCGCCCCGGACAACTCAATGCTCTATTGAGCAGAGGCACATCCTTTTCAGAGAAAACTCCGCAGGCCATTTGACAAACATCACACTCTGTCTATTCTGCCCATCCTGACTCGCAGACCGCGAGTCAGCTTTGTCTTCACCGACACGCATCCATAGCTCAACGGATTAGAGCATCTGACTACGGATCAGAAGGTTAGAGGTTCGAATCCTCTTGGGTGCACCAACCTTGGTTGCAACCTCGTCACGGCTATAGTCGTGACAAGAGCTTCAACAAACGCCCCAGCGAGGGCTTGAAAGGCGGATACAGCAGCGGCAGGGCGGAAATGCGCGACTGGATGAAGACCGGCTTCTCCTTGGAAAATTGCCGGAAGCCGGATTCGCCATGGTAGTGCCCCTGACCGGAAGCACCGACACCGCCAAAGGGCAATCGGTCCTGAGCGAGGTGCAGCAGGGTTTCGTTGATGCTGACCCCTCCAGAAAGGGTCTGGCTGATGACCTGCTCGCAATGGCGGCGGTCGTTGCCGAACCAGTACAAGGCCAGGGGGCGCTCGTGCCGGTTGACGTAGCTGATGGCTTCCTCAAGTGTGTCATAAGCGACGACAGGAAGCACGGGGCCAAAGATTTCCTCCTGCATCACACGCATGCTGTCGTCGACATCAAGCAAGATCAGGGGCGCGAATTTGCGCTGTGCGCTTTCGGACGGTTCGCTGGAAGGATGGACCTCGATGACCTGGGCACCACCGGCGCGGGCCTCGGCCACCAGATCCAGCAGCCGCCGGTAGTGGCGTTCGCTAACGATGCTGGTGTAGTCAGGATTGGCGGCAATGCCAGGGTACAGTCGCACCATGCTCGCCCGCAAGGCACCGACGAATTCATCCAGCCGCGCACGCGGCACCAGCGCATAATCCGGGGCGATGCAGGTCTGGCCGGCATTGAGAAGCTTGCCCCACACCAGGCGATCAATCACGCCGGGAAGTTCGCACGAGGAATCAATGATGACCGGCGATTTGCCCCCGAGCTCAAGCGTCACCGGAGTGAGATTCCTGGCCGCCGCCTGGGCCACCAGCCGGCCCACGGCCGTGGAACCGGTGAAGACCAGATGATCGAACGGCAGAGCCGAGAACTGCCTGCCCACCTCGGCATCGCCGGTGACGACTCCGACTTCCTCGGGCGCAAAGAATTCGGCAAGGGCAGCCGTGAGGGCTGCGGAGAAGGCAGGGGTTTGTTCCGAGGGCTTTAGCAGGGCGCAATTGCCGGCGGCCAGCACTCCCACCAGCGGCGACAGCGCCAGCAGGAGCGGGTAGTTCCAGGGGCTGATGATGCCGACCACTCCCAGCGGCTGGGGGCGCACGAAGGAGCGGCCCGGCCAGTACCGCAACGAGGCGGGCATGCGCTTCGTCTTCATCCAGCGCTTCAGATGACCCCGGGCGTGTTTCAGCCCTCCTTGCACGACCATGGTCTCGGCGATGGTGACTTCGTAGGGCGAGCGACAGCCGAAATCTGCGGCGATCTGGCGGGCGAAGTTTTCAGCGTGCTGCTCGATCATCCGCTCCAGCCGGTTCAATCGGTCCACGCGCACGGCGTGAGCCGGATTCAGGTCGCTTCGAAAGGCCTCCTTCTGCCGGCGCAACAGCGCCTGCATTGGGGTCTCGTCGGACGGTGACGGAAGCGAATTCGACATGGGGGATGCGGGGAGTGTATCCACTCCCACTCCCGCTTGCGAGGAAAAGGAGCAGCGCTGCGGTAAGCGGTACGCCCGCATGCATGCCCCCCCTGTAGTGCCGTGCCTTGACCGGCCATGGCCCCCGCAACAAAAAGCCGGGCATCGCTGCCCGGCTTTTCTTTGGCGAATCGAAATGTTCGCAGCTTATGTCGCGGCCACGCCGCGGGCCATGACGACCTTGCCGGTGCGCACGGTCTCGATGATTTCGAACTTGCTGAGCATGCGCAGGGCGGCGTCCACCTTGTCACTGTTGCCCTGAATCATGGCGATGAGGCTGTCTTCCTGCAAATCGACGGTCTTGCCGCTGTAGTGCTCGATGATTTGCAACACCTCGGTGCGGTTCTCCGCCAAGGTCTGCACCTTGATGAGCACCATTTCACGGACGACGGCGTCGCGGTCATCGTGCTCATGGCAGTGGAGGACGTCGACAAGCTTGTTCATCTGCAAGATGATCTGGGCCAGGCCGCCTGGAGCACCGCTGATGCCGATGGTCATGCGGCTGAAGCGCGGATCGCGCCCCTGGCTGACGACCAGCGAATCAATGTTGTAGCCGCGACGGCTGAAAACGGCGCAGATACGGCCCAGGACACCGGGCTTATTGCTGACGAGCACGCTCACGGTGTGCGTGTGCAGGATGTCGGGCTTGGGAGCTGGCTTGATGTCAGCGGTGGGAATGTTGCGATCGGACATGGCGAGAAAGTGAAAAGGGTTAAGTGAAAAGTGAAAAGGGGGATGCGGAAGTGGAATGACACTAGCGCGGGGCCTGGAGCTTGGTCAGTATCGTGTTGAGCATGCGTTCGATTTCATTGCATAGGCTGAGTAAGGGTAGGGCGTCGGCGGCGGAGAGGTAAGCGAGTCTTTCGGCGAGGTCGATTTGAGTTTGAGATTCAAAAAGGGAGCCTCGCGCGATATGAAGGAAGCGAACATAATCCTGAGTTGACCCTCGGCCGTTGCCTTCAGCGACGTTGGAGGCAATCGAGACGACCGCCCTGCGCAGCTGATTGGTGAGGCCAAACTGCTCAGTCTTGGGAAACGCCTGTGTCGAGAGATAAACGACCTTGGCCAAGTCCATGGCACGCTGCCACACCAGCAAGTCGCGGTATGTCTTGATCATGCTCATCGAATTGGATTTCGTTCATTCCTTTTCACTTTTCACTTACCCCTTTTCACTTCCGTTCTATGTCGAACCAGTCGGCTTCTCCATCTTGTATTTCGGCGCTTCAGTGAGCATGTCCTCGAGCGCGGCGCCAGCGGGGATCATGGGGAAGACGTTTTCGTGCTTGATGCACTCGGCTTCGATGAGGCAGGGGCCCTCATTGTAGTCGAGGGCCTGCTGCAGGACGCGCTCCACATCGGCCGGGCGGCGGATGTGGAAGCCCTTGATGCCGTAGGCCTCGGCCAGCTTCACGAAGTCGGGGTTGCCGACCAGGTCCACACCGCTTTCGCGGTTGTCGAAGAACAGCTCCTGCCACTGGCGCACCATGCCAAGGTAGCTGTTGTTAAGGACGATGATCTTGATGGGGAGCTTGAGGATCGCCGCGGTGGCGAGTTCAAACAGCGTCATCTGGAAGCCGCCATCCCCAGAGATGGAGGCCACGATCTTGTCCGGGCAGCCGAGCTGCGCGCCAATGGCGGCCGGGAAGCCGAAACCCATCGTGCCGGCACCGCCGGAGCTGACCCAATGATAGCTTTCATCGCACTTGTAGAACTGTGCGGCCCACATCTGGTGCTGGCCCACGTCGGTGGTGACGATGGCCTTGCCTTTGGTGAGCTGGTAAAACTCGTCGATCACCTGCTGCATGCGCAAGCCGCCCTGCTTCTTGTAGGCGAGGGGGAATTTCTTCTTGTAGCCGTCGAGGTGGGCGAGCCACTCCGTGGTGTCCGCCTTCTCAATATGGGGAAGCAGTTCCTTGAGCGCCGCCCGGGCATCGCCACAGATGGCGACATCGGTCTTGATCATCTTGTTGTGCTCGGCGGCATCAATGTCGATGTGAATGATCTTGGCGTTGCGGCCAAACATGTGCGGCTTGCCGATGATCCGGTCATCGAAGCGGGAGCCGATGTTGAAGATCACGTCGCACTCGCAGATGGCCTTGTTGGCATAGGCGGTGCCGTGCATGCCAATCATGCCCAGGGAAAGCGGGTGGGTTTCGGGGAACACGCCCTTTCCCAGCAAGGTGCTGGTCACCGGGCAGCCGAGGCGCTCGGCGATTTCGAGCAGTTCCTTGTCGGCACGGGCAATCATGGCACCCTGGCCGGCGAGAATGACGGGGCGCTTCGCGGCGGCGAGGATCTTGGCGGCTTCAGCGATGGCTGTGCGATCAATCTTGAGCGACTCTTCCGGATGGTACCCAGGCAGATCCATAGGCTCATCCATGACGCCGGTGAAGGGCGACTGGCTGATGTCCTTGGGGATGTCGATCAACACGGGACCGGGACGGCCGGTGGTCGCGATGTGGTAGGCTTCACGACCGATGCGCGGAAGGTCGTTGGTATTCTTCACCAGGTAGTTGTGCTTCACGACGGGAGCCGTGATGTTGAAAATATCGGCTTCCTGGAAGGCATCCTTGCCCAGCATCCAGGTCACCTGCTGCCCGCAAAGGACGATCATCGGAACGCTGTCCATCATGGCGGTCATGATCCCGGTCACAGTATTGCCCGCACCCGGGCCGGAGGTGACGAGCACGGCGGCCGGCTTGCCTGTGGCACGTGCATAGCCATCAGCCATGTGGACGGCTCCCTGCTCATGACGGACGAGGACGAACTTCATGTTCGTCTTCACGGTTTCCAGAGCGTCAAAGAGGGGCAGGGCAGCTCCGCCGGAGTACCCGAAGACATACTCGATGCCGAGTGCGTCGAGGGTTTTGATAAGCGCCTGAGCGCCGTCTATTTTTTCGGTTGGCATGAATTTGGTTGGTAAAAATTGCGAATTCAGCCGAAACATTGCACTTATTGTCCAATTGGCAATTTGAAAACGGGTCATTTTTTGCCAAACACCATCAAATCATTGGTTTCACATTGCGAACATTGTGGTTTTTTGACCATAAATCACGAACGGCATCGCTCACGATGAGAGGAAATCAATTTCAGCAGTGATTACCTTCCCTGAATTAGCGAGACAGTTGCCCGCAGCAGGGTGAAGCTTGGTGGCATCAACTGGAAACGGGGGCCAACAGCGCCTACAGCACGTAAACGACGATTAACAGACCCGCCAAAACAAGAGCCATCGTGACCAGGACGACGCCAGCGGCGATCAGATAATTGGGCACCTGGAGCCTACGTCGGCGATGCCCATTCTTCGGGCGGGTGCGCATGGGAGCCGAAATCATAACATTCCAAGATTGCCCGGTGATACCGGCGTGCGAAAAACCTGATTAAAAATGGCATGGATGTCAATACACGAATCCGTCAAATACGGCCTTGCGCATGGTGAAGCGAGCCGTACGGCAGCGGGCTTCGTTGCCGTCTATGCCAGGATATTAATAATTAGCAAACAGCCTAAAACCGCAAGGATAATGGCCAACAGCAAAATCAGGGAAAGGCCAAGCTTTGACCAACTCTGATCAGAACTGTGATTGCGATTACGACTGCGGAAACGCCTTCGGCGCTGCAATAATGGCGGATCCGTTAATGGTTCAGAGGACATTTCAAGGCAGCGAGAAGATGCTGTTTTTGAACGTGGTGGCCATCACGCCATTGTCAACAAAGCCATGATTGCAACCCCTCCGGCGCACCCTTATTCATACCTAAACCGCGATTCAGCGAGGCCGCATGGATTCGGCAATGAGCGAGTCCGAGTCAAGCTGGCCAGGCTCGGACTGTATTGAACAATACCAAGCCCGCCGTCGTTACTCCACATCAGGCCGGGACTAGCTGGAAATAGCCCGGTTCTGGCTCAAGGCGTTCCCCTCACTTGGTGCGGGAACCTCGCGAGACTTGCAGAGGTGTTACCCAGAAGAGAGCAGTCGATGATTTTAATCTCGCGGAGCACGTACAGCCAGGGTCTGTCGGCCACGGAGCAACCGCCCGGCATCAGCCAGAGCGCACCGACACTCTTGATGAAACACTCAGGGAGTGTCTCCCCTGCACCTCAAACATTGTGCCATAGGCTTGCAACGAGTTGCAATAACCGCACGTCTCCAGCATTTCTCCTTATCCCATGAAAATCCTCGCCATCGCCCTGTTGCTTACCTCCGCCGTCCTTGCCCAAGAAGCAAAGCCCACCCTCGTACAGCCCGGCAAGCTCATTGCCGAGCCGGATTTGAAGGGACCCTTGCCCGCTGAGTGGGCCGTGCAAAAAGGCACCTGGGACATCAAGGACGGCGAGATGGTCGTTACACAATTGGAAGAGCAAAAGCACGGGCCGGTGCTCTGGTATAAGGTTTCACTGGCCAGCGCCATCGTGGAGTGCGAATTCAAGTTCGACGGTGCCAACAGCTTCATCCTGGGATGCGACAGCAACCATCACATCGGCCGCCTGGCGATCAACAAGAAGGGCATGAGGTTGCAGGAAGACTCCCATGAAGGCAAAGGCAAGCCCCCGGTGCCCGCCCTGGCCCAGGCAGATCTGGACCTCAAACCCGGCGAGTGGTACAAAATTCGCTACGAATGGGCGGGGGACAAGATGGCGGCAACCCTTGGTGAGAAGTCCATTCAAGCAACCCATCCTGCTCTGGATCAAAAGCGTTCGCGCTGGTGGTTTGCCAGCGGCGGTTCGAAGCTGGTTCTCCGCAACATCAAGGTCTGGGAAGGCAAGTAGCTTCAGCCCACCCACTGGGTGAGCATCACCTCGTTGCCCTCGGTGTCTGCGAAGACACCGAGTACAATGGGTTCTTCCGGCCGCTTGTCAGGCGGCGAGACGATTCGACCGCCGTTGTCGCGAATGAGGCGGCAGGCCGCCACGATGTCATCCACCTGAAAACTCATGTCCGTGCTGTTGCGCGTGCCGTCGCCCCCGCCATGCAGGGCGACTATGCTGTCGCCGAATGCCATCTCGGACCAGAAGTCGCTTTCCACGGTGGCGGCGAGGCCAAACACGGCGCGGTAAAACTGCAATGCGCGCTGCATGTCCTGGGCAAGGAGGAGGTACTTGATCTTCTGGAGCTTCATGAGGGAACCGGGTTTCCCAGGGAGTATTCCGTACAGGCCATTGTTGGCAAGCTGAAGCCGAACACTTTGATCATTCGCCGCGTTCGGGTTGAAGCCTGCAACATCCGCATCCAATCTCCCGCACCATGCCCAAGCCCACCGACATCCGCGTTCGCGAAGCCGCCGTCTATTTCCTCCCCATCACCTTCCGCGTGCCGCTCAAATTCGGGCCCGAGACGGTGACCAGCGCCGTCTGCCTTAGAGTGCGGGTGCGCGTGGAGGATGGTCAGGGCAGAGAGGCTGAAGGCTGGGGGGAGACGCCGCTTAGCGTTTCCTGGGTCTGGCCCAGCACGCTCTCCGTCACCGAGCGCGCGAGGCGCATGGAAAGCTTCTCCGTGCGGGTGGCAGAGCTGCTGGCGAACTCCGGCCTGAAAGGCCACCCCATGGAGATCGGCCATGACTTCCAGCACCAATACCTGCTGCCCGCGCTCGACGCGACGAACACCGAAGCGGGTGGTCCGCCCATGCCGTATCTCGGTGCCCTGGTGGCGTTCAGCGCATTCGACATCGCCGTGCATGATGCCTTTGGCCAGTTGCTCGGGCGAGATGTTTATACCACGTACAACGCGGAATTCATGAGCCGCGACCTGAGCGCTTATGTCCAGGCTGAAGCCGGCAGCGGCATTGACTTCAGCGGCCGCTATCCGGCAGATTACTTGACCGCCGAGGCGCCCAAGACCCTCCCCGTCTGGCATCTGGTGGGAGGTGTGGACACGCTTGAACCGAGTGATCTGACCGGCAGCGAGCCGGACGACGGCTATCCGGTGCTGCTGGACGACTGGATCAAACGCGACGGCTTGAAGTGCCTGAAGGTGAAACTCCGCGGCACCGATGCCGCCTGGGACTTTGAGCGCATGCAGCGAATCGGGCGAATCGGCTTCGCCCACGGGGTGCGCTGGCTCAGCGCGGACTTCAACTGCACAGTCAAAGATCCCGCTTACGTCAACGAAATCATGGACAGGCTCCTGCGAGACGAGCCGGAAATCTATGCCCGCACGCTCTATGTCGAGCAACCCTTCCCGTATGACCTGGAGGCCAATCAGATCGACGTGCGCAGCGTGTCCGCCCGCAAGCCCTTGTTCCTGGACGAGAGCGCCCACGACTGGGAGTTTGTCCGGCTCGGCCGCCGCCTGGGTTGGTCCGGCGTCGCGCTGAAAACCTGCAAGACGCAGACCGGCGCACTGCTAAGCCTGTGCTGGGCCAAGGCCCATGGCATGCCCTTGATGGTGCAAGACCTCACGAACCCCATGCTGGCCATGATGCCGCATGTGAAACTCGCCGCCCACGCAGGCACCATTCAAGGGGTCGAATGCAACGCCATGCAGTTCTATCCAGAAGCCTCCCTCGCCGAGGAGCAGGTGCATCCGGGGCTGTTCAAGAGACGCAATGGAGTCATTGACCTGAGCAGCATTCACGGTCCGGGTTTCGGATATAGGATTGATGAGATCCAGCGCACCCTGCCACAAGCAGCGGTCATTGCTTTCGCGTAGATCAGCTGGGGAGGGTCAAGCACGAAACACAAAGTCTCCTGACACCCGATTCCCGGCCTCCGAGCACTTTTTACTTCCCACTTAATACCGAGTCCCCTCAAACCCCCAACCCTCCATCGCTCCTCCATGCACACATCCCCCCGCCCCTACGTCATCGCCGAAACCAATTGGAAGCATGTCAAGGACTGCAAGTACGAGGTGGCCGTGCTGCCCTGGGGAGCGACCGAGGCGCACAATTATCACCTGCCCTATGCCACGGACAGCATGCAGAATGAGTTCATCTGCGCCGAGGCCGGGCGCATCGCCTGGGAGCAGGGAGCCAAGGTGGCCATTCTGCCCAACATGCCCTTTGGCGTGCAGACCGGGCAGCTCGATATCCCCTTCTGCATCAACATGAACCCCAGCACGCAGATGGCCGTGCTCAATGACATCATCGGCTGCCTTGCCGGCGTGGGAGTGCCCAAGTTCGTCATCCTCAACGGCCACGGCGGCAATGACTTCCGCCAGATGCTGCGCGAATTGCAGGCGAAGCATCCCGGCATCTATCTCAGCACCTTGTCCTGGTTCCAGGCTGACCAGGGCAAAGACATCTTCACCCTGCCAGGCGATCATGCGGACGAACGCGAGACGAGCATGATGATGCACATTCATCCGCACCTCGTTCTGCCAAAGGAAGACTGGGGCGATGGCCACGACAACCTGCCGCGTCTGAAGGCGCTGCGCGAAAAATGGGCATGGGCTCAGCGCCCCTGGAGCAAGGCCACCAACGATACCGGTTCCGGCGATCCGCAGCACTCCAGCGCCGAAAAAGGCGAGCGCTACCTGAAGGTGCTCACTCAAAAAATCGCAAGCTACTTCGTGGAACTCGCCACCGTGGATGTGAAGGAGCTGTACGAACACCCGGCAAAATAGGCCAGCATGGCATCGAGCGCTCCAGCCGACGACGAAGCGCGGACGCGCATCCGCAGCTTCGTATTCTGGCTCGTGGTCGTTACGTTAACGGCGGATTCGCTGGTGGCGCTGACGGCGACATCCCGCTGGCCGGGTCCGGCATGCTTCCTGGTCTGCCAGCTAATGGTATCTTGGTCGCCCGCCATTGCGGCCTGGATCGCGAGCAGGCGCTGTGGGCGGCCGCTTGCCAGCCTGGGATGGCAATGCCCCACCCTGCGCATGCTCGCGGTAGCCTATGCCATTCCCCTTGGCTATGCACTTGCAACCTATGGTGTGGTATGGCTCACGGGCATGGGCCGTTTTCCCGATCAAGAGCGTCTGGCCCAGATGACCGCAGCGCTGGGAGTGAGCCATCTGCCCGCTTATTGGCCTGTCGCAGCCTTGGTTCTCCATCATGCCACGTTGCTGTGGCTGCGTGGCTGCCTCACCTCTCTGGGCGAAGAGATCGGCTGGCGTGGCTTTCTCCTGCCGGAACTTGTGAAGCTCATGCCATTCCGCCGGGCCGCTATTGTGAGCGGCGGCATCTGGGCGGTGTGGCATTTTCCGCTGATCCTGTTCGGCGGCTACCACGGGAACACTGAAATGCTCTACAGTCTGGCGTGCTTCACCCTTGTCATCATCGCCATCAGCTTTCCACTCTCGTGGCTGCGTCTGAAATCCGGCGAGGTGTGGACCTGCACCGCCTTCCACGCCAGCCACAACTTGTTCATCCTGAAGCTGTTCAACCCCCTCACCCAGGACACCGGGCACACACGCTGGCTCGTGAGCGAATTCGGCATCGTGACGGTGATCATGACACTGGCTGCGGCCTGGGGATTTAGGACGGTGGGTTCAGCGGATTTGAAACGCCGTTGATTGCCGTCTTCGGCATGGTTTTGCAAAACAACCGGGGGGCCGAAATGAGCGCGGCTCGTCTCGCCCACCTTCCGCCATAATCTTATCTGCAAGCTCCCCCCGCTTGCGAGGGTAATGTGCGCATGCCCTCTCTACTTCGTTCAAGCATGGCGGCTCTCGCTTTCATCACCGTCGCCGCCCCGGCACAAACCGCCAGCAACCTGCTTCTGAATCCGGCGCTGAATTTTCACAGCTTCGAGAACTCGCGCGAGGGACGGGGCGCGGAGTTCAAAGCCGGAAGCATCGCCTGCTGGGACCAGGCAGCCTATGGCGATGCGGAAGCATACCGGGCGGCACGCCAGACTGCCTTTCGGACTTCATTCGCGGTAGACAACGTGGTGGTCATTCACCCGGGCAAAAGCCTGCGTCAGTTTTCGTTGCTCGCGGAATTGGGGCTGGACGGAGGCGAGGAGGTGAGCCTGTCGGTCCACGGCCACCAGACCAAACCTAAGTCGCTGCGGGCGGCAATCCGCATAATGAAGCTCGATAGCGATGCCGGCGAATGGAGCCCCAAGGACTTCGGCCTGGCCGACGCGCGCACCTTCCCCAAGCACTCGCGCGGCGAACTCACCGCCAACCCTTCATTCACCAATGACTCGGGCGAGACACCGGACTTTGAGCTGAAGGTCGAGAAGGCACTCATCCCTTTTGGTTTCACCGAATCAGCGACCAAATCCACCAAGCAGCCCAACATCATCGGCATCACCGTCGAATTCAGCAATACCTCCACAGAGGATGTGTGGCTGTACTCGCCTTGTCTCGCCCGTGGAGGCAGGGCGGCCAGCCGGCTGCCCGAAGCACGTGCCATGCCCGAATTCTACCGTGGCATCCCCCGCACCATCCAGAAGCTCTGGCGTGGCAATCCCCTGCACATCATCGTGATGGGCTCCAGCATCGACCGTGGCAGAGCCAACCCGCGCCTGGTTCCCTATGATGAGGATCCCAAGTCGCCCACGTTCAAGCAACCCCTCACCAAGAGCACAGACTTCGAAGGCACGCTCATCGGCCACGCGGAATGGAACGACTACATTGGCTGGTGGCAGCATCACTACATGTATGGCGGCAGGCTGCGCCAGTGGCTCATGCAGAAGTTCAACTACCCCATGGATCACCTGCTCTTGAACACCATGGCCTGCGATGGCTCATGCATCGCCGAATCGCACTCCGGCCTCGAAGCCTATGCGACCTTGAGCTTGCCTCCCGATGCAGGCGTCAACGGCCACCCCAAAGGCAAAACGTGGCAGGAGCTGTATCCCTCGGTGTTCGCACGACCCGAGGGAGCCCGTCCGGATCTCGTTATTTTTGGCAGCGGCGCGAATGAGAAGGTGGATGGCGCAGATGAGGTCGCGGCCTTCGAAGGGGCCATCCGCTGGTTTCAGCGCCACTATCCCGGCATCGAGTTCGTCTTCTGCATGTGGCAGAACCGCGAAACCTATACCCCCAACACCGGCCATCTGCGCGAACTGTCGCTGCGCTACCAGATCCCTTTCATCGACCTGGGCCGCGTGATCAGCGAGACCACGCGCTACTGCAACAGTTCCGCCCTGGTGCCCAGCGACGGCCATCCGCAGGCTGCCGCACACGATCTGTGGGCCCGGCAGCTGGAACGCGCCTTCGAAGTGGCAGACCCCATGCAATCAGGCATCGCACAGCTTCACCTTCCAGAGCGCCTGAGCCAATACACTCCCGGCTGGGAAGGCGAAGTGAATACCTACAGCGCTGGTGACAAACGCCTGCGCGGCAATCACGGTTTCATTCTGGATGACACCTTCATCAACCTCTGGGCAAGAACCAAGGATGAGCTCGTGAGCGTGCGCTTTGATGGCCAGGCTGATGACGGCTCACGCCGCAGGCCGTCACGAGTACGCGACAATCGCAACTCCACCTTTGCCCGTGGCAAGCTAACACTTGGCGACCGCCACATCGTGGAAGTCACCGGCACCGATGCCAGCCTGATCGCCGTCGATGCCAAGACTGTCATCAACCGCCAATGGCGATCCGTCGCCCATGCATCCTGGCAGATGTCGGCGAATGTCGAGAAATCGCCGTTTCATTCGGAATGGGGCAGTCCCTATGGAGAGTCTGCGGCACCCCTGGCGCCCGGCGTCAGCGGAAGCTTCAACTTCATAGGCACCGATGTGTCCGTCGCCTATGCCGATGCGGCCGATGGAGGCGAGATGATCGTGCTGGTGGATGGACAGGAGAAATTGCGCGCCGCCACCAACCAGCCCTTCATCGATGCCAGCGGCAAAGCCCAGTATATGGAGAACCGCAAGGGCATCCGCGGTCTCGCGTATGGCTGGCACCACATGCAGGTGAAATCAGCAGGCGGCACCGTGCGCCTGCTCGGTGCCTTCACGTATGACACGCGGCCCAATCGCAGTACCGAACGTGTCGAGCGCGGCGAAGCCACGACAGGCGACACCATCACGTTCTCCGCCCCCTTCAAGACACGCCCCTGGATCACCTGCCATGGCGGCTTGCAAGTGAAGCTCGATGATGTGAGCCCGTCCGCAGTGCACTTCACTGGCACAGGTGCAGGCAGCTATGAGGTGGTGGGCGAATAATGACGAGGTTGTTCACACCCATCTTTGATGATGCATCATGGTGGTGGGCCGAAACTTTTTTCATCATGAAGACATGAAGTGAATTTTTTACTTCTCATTTCATCAGTTATGCTGCACTTTATGCGCGAGACCAGTTCAGCAATGAACTGCCATCGATCCAGCACCAACAACAACGAGCGGCCTTCAGTTTACTGAGGGCCGCTTCGTTTGGCGGATCACACCAAAGCTGTGCAAGCCTTGTTCCAGGCCGGTTCCAGAGCCTCCAACACCTTGCGCGGCACCTCATCACAAGGCACCGCATGATGGCGCTGATGCATCACTTTTTCTGCTTTGCCGGCTTCGGTTCACCCTTGCTGTGCAGCACCTGGCCGTCTGCCATCAACCGCTCACGCAGCTTCTCATATGGCACGTCCTGCACGGATTGACCGGCATCCATCGCCAGCGCGGCGGCGGTTGCGGCTGACTGGCCGAGGATCATGAACACCGGCTCCATGCGGATGGAACCAAAGGCGATGTGCGAGCTGGAGACGCACACGGGAACAATGAGGTTGTCGCACTGGCCGCGCTTCGGAATCAGCGCACCATAAGCGATCTCATAAGGTCCGCCGGCTGACACGCCGATGTCGCCTTCGTTCTGCACGAAGCCTTCCGGCGTGATGTAGCGCTGGGTGTTGTGGCTGTCGATGGTGTAGCTGCCCATCCCCACGGAGCCTGGCGTGGCCCGCTTCTTTTGCAGCTCGTTCTGAGTCATCACGAACTGCCCGGCCATGCGGCGCGCCTCGCGCACGTAGAGCTGATGCGACCAGCCGCCGTTATCCTTGAACTCATCCTTCGGCAGCCCCCACTTCTTCATGGCCTCGCCCACTTCCGCCGGCACACGCGGATCGTTGGCAATGAAGTAAAGCCAGCCTTTCTGGTATGTCTCGTGCTCCGCGATGATGGCCTTGCGGCGCTCATAGCCGGCATCCGGATAGTCCCAATTATAGCCAATGTTGTCCGTGCTGAAGGGACCATGGTTGTTCGTGTCGGTCTTGTGATTGGGGATGGGATCGAACTTCTCAAATGTCTCGCGCCAGCCCGCGTTGAACACACGCAGCAGAAGTTCATACTGCTTGGGGTCATAGCCTTCGGGCTTCACGAACGGGATGCGGTTCTCCGGCACGTCCGTCAGGCACATGCGGAAGCAGTAGGCCTGCACTTTCTTGTCTCCCTTCCCAAATTCGCCAGGAGGTTCCGTGCTCACACGTGCCACCACGCCACTCTTGGGATCACCGGGCACCACGTATGGGCTGACAGGTTCCTTCAACACGCCGAAGTGATGGCGATGATGGAGCTTGCCGGTCTGGATGCCGTTCGCGTCCTCGCCATTCTCCGCCTGGGCTTCACGTCCCACCCGATACTCGACGCCAGCGGCGGCCATGAGGTCGCCTTCATACGTGGCATCAATGAACATCCTGGCCGTGAAGGTCTTGCCGCTGAGCATGGTAATGGAAGCGATGCGCGCCCCGTCCTTCGTCACGCCCTGTGCGCGGTCCAGCCACTCATCGCGCAGCACCGGGATGGCATATTCCCGGATGTAATCCTCGAACACCTGCTCCGCCACATGCGGCTCAAAGATCCACATCGTGCGCTCCTTGCCATCCATTGCGGGCGTGCCCTGGCCCTTGTTGCCGTACTCCTCCTTCTTCTGCCAGGTCCAGGCCGCCGCGCCATCATAATGCTTCCACACACGATGGTAGAAATTGCGCGCCAGCCCGCCTATCACGGACTTGTTGCCCGTATCCGTGTATCCAAGGCCGCCGCTGGACAGCCCGCCGAGATGCTTGTCCGGCCCGACGATGACCACGGATTTGCCGAGCTTTTTGGCCTGCACCGCTGCGATGACGCCGGCCGACGTACCTCCGTAGATCACTAGGTCGTAGTCAGCAGCCGACGCCGTAAGGGCGACGAGAGTGGTTAAAAGAATGAGTGAACGCATGGAGGGAGGGAGTGGACTGCCTGTTATAATAAGGGGTGGAGCACCCCCGACTTGTGTGAGGCGGCGTTGAACGACGCAGTGAAACATATTCACCGCACGCGGGCTTTACGAAACGCGCCAAATGTGTCACAACGTGCGCCTTTCCGCGCACAATTTCAGTCCCGCGGAATCGAAATAAAACGATCACCCTCGAACAAAAATGAAACGCATCCTCCTCAGCCTCGCCTGCCTCTTCACCACTGTCATGGTCGCCGCACCGGTCGCAGGCCCGATCTCGGACGCCATGAAAAAATACCACAAGGGCGACACTGCAACCTGCAAAAAGGTCAAGGCGGGGACTGCCACGCCCGCCGAACTGGCTGAAATCCTGAAGTCCTACGAGAGCATGAGCAGCGCCAAGCCAGAGTTGGGCACCCCGGCAAGCTGGAAGGAAAAGTGCGACGCGCTGATCGCCGCGGTGAAGGAGATCCAGTCGAACAACCCCAAAGGCGTGAGTGACTATAAGAAGGCAGTGGACTGCAAGGCCTGCCACGATGTCCACAAGGTCAAAAAGCAGTAGCAGGTCTCAGCTTCGTGGCGCAGTACGAGGGCGGGAAGCCCCGTATTGCGCCCCTGCGGGTGGGTTTGGCGCCTGAAAAGGCGGCCCGGATGGCAGATTCCGGCAGGTTGGGGCGAATGGCACAATTTCGTTCCAAAACCCAGGGTTGCGCATTTGAGGGGGAGAAGTAGTCTTTGCGCCCCTTTTATGCCCAGCCCCCAGAAGATCCGCAACCTCGCCATCATCGCCCACGTTGACCATGGGAAGACCACGCTCGTCGATGGCCTTCTCAAAGCCGGTGGCACCTATCGTGAAAACCAAGCCACCACCGAGCGCGCCATGGACAGCATGGACCTGGAGCGTGAGAAGGGCATTACGATCAAAGCCAAGAACACCGGCGTTCATTGGAACGATTACATCATCAACATCGTTGACACCCCTGGCCACGCCGACTTCGGCGGCGAAGTGGAACGCGTGATGAAGATGGTGGACGGCGTGCTGCTGGTGGTGGACGCCTATGAAGGCCCGCAGGCCCAGACCCGTTTCGTGCTCAAGAAGGCGCTGGCCCAGGGCCTGCACCCCGTCGTGTTCGTCAACAAGATGGACCGCCCGAACGTGGATCCCGAGAAAGTGAAGGACCAGGTCCTGGAACTCTTCCTGGAACTGGAAGCGACAGATGAGCAGTTCAACGCCCCCTTCATCTATGGCAGCGCCCGCGCCGGCTGGGTGAGCGACACCCCGGATGGCGAGCAGCAGAGCATGACCCACCTGCTGGAAAAGATCGTCCAGTTCATTCCGCCTCCCGTGGCGGAAGAAGAGGGCGACTTCCAGATGCTCATCAGCAATATCGACTGGGACAACTTCGTGGGCCGTGTGGCCGTTGGCAAGATTGGCCGCGGCAAAGTCAAGATGGGCGACCGCGTGTTTTTGCTGGGCAGGACGCCTGAAGAAGCCGCGAAACCGCTCAAGGTCACCAAGGTATTCCAATACACCGGTCTCGCCTCCAGCGACACCGTCGAAGGCACGGCGGGCGACATCGTCGGCATTTCCGGCTTTGAAGACGCTGACATCGGCCAGACCGTGGGCGGATCCGCGGATTCCCCTGCCCTGCCGTTCATGGCGATCGACCCGCCGACCATTGAGATGCAGATCTCGGTGAACGACAGCCCGCTGGGCGGTCGTGAAGGCGATCACGTCACCTCGCGCAAAATTCGTGACCGCCTCATGAAGGAAGCCAAGGCCAACGTGGCGCTTCAGGTGAATGACACGGACCTTGCCGGTATCTTTTCGGTTGCCGCCCGCGGTGCCATGCAGATCGCCGTTCTGGTCGAGCAGATGCGCCGTGAAGGCTACGAAGTCTGCGTGTCCCGCCCCATGGCCATCACCAAGAGAGATGACCAAGGCCGGATCCTCGAGCCCTTTGAAACCATGTGGGTGGAGTCGCCAGAAGAGTACATCGGCGGCATCATGAAGCGCATCTCCGCCCGCAAGGGCCGCATTGATGACATCAAGCCGCATGCGCACAGCACCACCATCGTCTGCACCATCCCCACGCGCGGCATCATCGGCTTCGAATTCGAACTGATGAACCTCACGAGCGGTCATGGCATTTTCAGCCATCTGTTCAAGGAGTACGCGCCACATTGCGGCACCATGACCACACGTACCACCGGCACGCTGGTGAGCACGGAAAGCGGCGAAGCCACCAGCTACGCGCTCGACACCATCCAGGTGCGCGGCAAGCTCTTCGTGGGCCCTGGCGACGCGGTCTATGACGGCATGCTCATCGGTGAAAACCCGCGCACGGATGATCTCCCAGTAAATCCCTGCCGCGCCAAGCAGCTCACCAATTTCCGTACCACCGGCGCCGACAAGGGCATCGCCCTCACCCCGCCGATCCGCTTCAGCCTTGAACGTGCCATCGAGTATATCGGCGGCGACGAGCTGGTCGAGTGCACGCCCAAGAACATCCGCCTGCGCAAGCGCATCCTGGACAGCAGCCTGCGCGCACGTGAGACGAAAAAGATGAAGGACCTGGCCGAGAACTCGTAAAGTCCTTCCAACCGGTCAAGAGAATCAAACGGCGGGATGTCATCCATGATGGCATCCCGCCATTTTGTTGGCGGGAGTGAAGTCGTGTGTCCCGGATTTAGCAAGGGGTTTACTTCCACCTTCACGGTCACGCGCGGAGTCCGGAATGCAGTCCCAGCCACCGACTACTCATACTTCAACTGCGCGGTCGCCACGCAGTCGGCATTCGCCCTCACCCGCAGCCAGTGCGCCGCGTAGGCGGCGGGAAACTCATGGGTGAAGGATTTGCCAGGCTCCACGGTGAAGGTCGCGTACTCACGCCACACGCCAGTGGCAAGGAAGTCCACCTCGACAGTCATGGTGACGGATTTGGCGGCGGCGTGTGAGAGTGTGAGCGTCTTGTGATCGTAGTTGGTCATGAGATAAGGATCGCTCGACTTCCCGGCTTTCACCGCGGTGTGCTGCCACGGGCCGCCATGGCCCGCAGGCTTGCCAAAGCTCCAAAGGTCATCGGTCTTGCCCAGCCAGAGGCTTGCTTTGCCCTCGATGGATTTGATGGTCTTGCCCCGCAAAGATTTCACTTCGGCCCCGGCCAGGACCAGAAGTCCCCTCCATGTGCAGTAATCGCTGATCGGCAGCCGGTGGGTGCAGACCGGACGCATGCTTATAAAGTCGGGGTGATCGATGGGCTCTTTGGGGGCGTCCCGGCGCGGGATCTCATAAAAAGTACCGTGCCAGTTGCCCATGAAGCGCTCGCTCTCCACTTCGCGCACTCCCCGCAAGGTAAGCTTGTCGAAGGCGGCATCCGTCTTTGGCAGACGCCAGCGTTTGCCCTCGTGATCGGTGATAATCACGGAGGCGGCATCGACCGTCGATTCCGGTTTGAGCTGCCACCGCGTCATGATGTCTGCGACCTCCTTCGGCAGCGGGGTCGCTGCCAGGACCAGCTTGTCGTCCATCTCATAATAACCCTCGCCGGTGCTTGCTTCCAAGTTGCGATTGCCCCTGGCGGGACGCACCAGCACCGGTTGCCCGGCCACTGCCTTGCCCATCTCACGGGTCACCGGGTGGGGTGACTCGTTGCTCATGTCGAACCAAGCGGAAACGAAGCAGTCCTTGTCCGGAACTACGCGCAGCCACTCGGCCTGCAAGCCTGGATCAAGCAGCTGCCAGCGATAACTTTTCGCCGGGACATCGAGCTTTGCTATCGCGACCCAGCGACCATCGCCCTTCACATCCGCCTCCAAGCTGTAACTCACCGCCTGATTCTCCTGGTGGGACACGTGGAGCACGCGCCGCGCATAGCCGGCAATCAGGAAAGGATCGCTCGGCTGGGCCGCCTTGACATGGTCGCCCATCCAGACGCCACCCCATGCGGCGACGGGTCCCCACTGCTTAAGGTCGGCCTTGGTACCAAACCACAGGTTTGATTGCGACTGCCCCGCCAGCGGATTGCGCATGACGGTGGTGTCATCGCTGCCGATGACGAGCCAGTCACCCCACTGGGCGAGGTCGGGGACGTAGCGCAGATGGGTGCAGATCGGGCGGATGCCGGCGGTGTTCGCCGCGCTGAAGGTGCCAGGGAAATCAAACATCTGCCCGTGCAGCACGGCCATGAACTGGCCGTCATCGAGATCGCGGATGCGCGGCCACTCGGTGTACCAGCCGTGCTTGGCATCAAACGCGTGGCTGCCCTTTGGCAGCCTGAAGGTGCTCCATTGCCCACCATCGAGAAGCTTCAAGATCAGGCTGCGCTTGTCCCAGCCGGCAGCCCATAGCGGCGACTTGTCATCAGGTGCGCCGCGAATGCCTCCGGGACCCGTGATGTCAGTGAACTGGCGGCGCTCAATAATACGCCATTCCTTGCCGTCCCACTGTGCGAGCACCCCGGCATCTTCATTGCTCTTAGGCGGCAGCCGGGCGAAGAACTTTTCGGGCACTTTGCCCGCGGCGACCTCGCCATTGTTGGAAATGACCAGGCGTCCTTGCGAGGTATAGCCGCCTTTGCCGTGCCAGCCGGGCACCGGTTTGTCGAACAGACGTTTCACGTCCAGCGTGTGCACATTCACCTCGTACAGCGCGCCTTCCATGTCATAGAAATAGACCATGTTGGCCGGGTCCGTGAGATGGCGCGCCACAGCGGTCATCCGGCCGATCAGCCGGGTCTTTACATCCACCACGCGCACCTTGCCTTCGGCACTGATGAAGTAGGGTCCGATGATCAGCTGGTTCGATTCGCGGTGGATCATGCGGCAGGCATGCGTGCCTCCCACGCTCTCCGCATGCACGGTAAAGTCCGACATGTCCGGCTTTACGGAGTAAAGCTTGTCCGAACTGCCCCTGGGCTTGTGGGGCGGATAGGTGAGCCACCACAAGCGCCCCGCCCATGGCACCACGGCCCCAATGCCAACCTCTCCCTCGCTGCTGAACGCGGCCAAATCCGGGTAGATCCCCGAAATGCAAACGGGTTCCGCCACGGCAATATGGAAGGACGTTGCGAAACAACAAAGGCTCAGGGCGAGTGTCTTCATGAGGTGCCCAGGCAACGGCATAGGCGCACAAAAGACAAGTTTCCCGCGTTATACCTGAACGAAATCCGTTATACTTCACCCATGTCATCCCTCCATCAGACCGACCTTCCCTGCCTGCGTTGCGAATGGCTCTGGGTCTATGATAGCTTGGTTCCCACCACTGAAACCTGGTCGAAAGAAATCATCGTGCCTGCGGGCCTGTTCTTCGTGATCAAAGGTCACGGACGGATTCAGGCGGACGGCCATGAATTCGACCTGCCGCCAGGCCGCGCTTTTTTTTCAGCTCCCGGAATGCGACGGCAATGGTTTGCGCAGGGCACCAGACTTCTATCTGTGGGGTTTCGAGTCACGTGGCCGGACGGGCTGCCACTGCTGAGCGAAGGGCTCAACTGCGCCCACGCCACTCTGCGCCTGAACGCGCTGCACTCCGCCACCCGTCATCTCTACCGGACGGTGCATGGCGCGCGACGCACGGTGACCCACCGTGAAGCTTCCGGTGCCCCCGTGCCAGGTTTCACATCATGGTGCCAGCGCGAAGCCGCCTTTCGTACCTGGTTCGCAGTGTATGCGGAGACACTGGCCAAACTCGACATCCATCCCGCACCTGTGCGGTGCCCCGGCGATGAACGGCTCAACGAAGTCATTCGGCGCCTTGATTCCTGGCCGCTGGCAAAGCCCCTGGAGATAGCCGGCCTCGCCGCTGGTCTCGACTTCGGCAGCCGCCGCCTGGAGCAACTCCTGGTCGCCGAGTCCGGCCTCACTCCGCATGCCCATCTCAACCGACGCCGCATCGACACCGCCCGCCGCCTGCTCGCCAGCACAACCACCCCGCTAAAACAAATCGCGCACCAACTGGGCCTGCGTCACGCCTCACATTTCACCAAGTGGTTCCGTCGTCACGCCGGCATGGCGCCTTCGGTCTATCGTGAGGGAGGGGGCAATGAGGCGGTGTGAATTGAAGCTTGCATCTTCCGCCGTCAGCCGTTGTGATGATCCCACCCATTTACCATCCCAATTTCCATACCTATGAGCCAGCCCAACATCGCCCAAAAAGGTCCCTTCCCTACCACCGTCGAAGCCGGCAAGACCTATTACTGGTGCTCCTGCGGCCAAAGCCAGCACCAGCCGATGTGCGACGGTTCTCACAAGGGCACCGGCTTCGCCCCCACCCAGTACAAGGCGGAAAAGGATGGCACCGTTTACTTCTGCGGTTGCAAGCACAGCGGCAAGGGCGCGCTCTGCGATGGCAGCCACTCGAAATTGTAACCCCACCTGTTCAACGATCAAGCGGAGGCTCCACGCGAACCTCTGTCTTGATCGAATTGGCGATGTAGCACTGCTCATGCGCAAGGTGATGCAGGCGCTGTAAATCCTCTGCCGCGGGCTGCTTTGTGCCGCTCCATGAAATGAGCGGGCGCAGGGTGATCGCACTGATCCAGAACACACCGCGCTCGTTTTTCGTCATCGCACCCACGGCTTCGTCGTGGTAGCTGTCGGCCACGAAACCTTCCTTGGAGGCGACCCACAGGAATGTCAACATGTGACAGCTGGACACCGAAGCTACGAAGGCCTCTTCGGGGTCCACATTGGCGGGATTTGACCAGGGAGTGGGAACCACAGAAGGCGAAGGTGAAGCGCGAATCGTGATCCCGGCATCAAAGCTCCAGGTGTGTTCACGCGAGTATTGGCCCTTGATGAAGTCCGGGCCTTTGCGGGTCCAGTCGATGGTGGCAAGATACTGGGACATGGCGGAGCCTAGCAGCGCTCCATCATTGATTCAACCACCCGGGCGTGAACCGGGCCACTGTCAGCCGCTTGTCGCGCTCATAGAAGCAAAATATAGTGCCATCCGGCCCAATCGCGAGATCGGAGTAGGCGCTCCTGCCTTCTTCCAGGGTCTTGCTGACCGGCCAGGTGTTGCCGTTGTCCCGACTGAGCTGGAGCGTGAGGTTCTTGCGCTCACCGCCTTTGCCGGGCATCTCATTGCCCATCGGGTCCAGCTTCAGTGAATGCGGGCAGGCGAACAGCAGCGTGTCCGGCTTCGGCAGGGCCAGAAGACTGCCCATGCAGATAGGCTCCCAAAGTGCGTCATCGAAGCGCGGCGCAGCCCAGCCGGTGGCACCATCCGCGCTGAGGGTGACCAGCTTGCGGTTGGCCTTGGATACATTGCGCGTGTTGAGCATGACCCGGCCATCAGACAGCTCGGCGATGCTGGTTTCATTCGGATTGCCGATGGCTCCTGCATTCGGCACCGCGATGTCGCCGGCCTTCCATGTCCGGCCATGGTCGTCGCTGTAAATGGTGCCAGCCGCGGAGGGCGAATGATCGCCCACGTTGCCATAGGCCAGCCACACTGGCACCACCAGACGACCGCTCCTGAGTTGGATGCCGTGACCAGGTCCGGTGGCGATGACTTTCCAGTCGCATGCCTTGCGGAAGCCTTCGAATGCGGCGGTGATCTCCACAGGCTTGGTCCACGTCAGGCCTTCGTCCTCGCTGCGCATGGAAAAGCAGCGGGCGTAGTTGAGTTCGTAAAGGAAGTGAACAGAGCCGTTGCGGTCCACCATTGCCACGGGATTGTTCACTGTCTGCTCATGCTCGCCCCCAGCCTTCTTGCGCGGATTGCCCTCGGCGCGTTCACCCATGTGGGCGATCTGCCGCGCTTTCTCCCAGGTCCTTCCGCCGTCCGTGCTGCGCCGCATGTGCACCGCTATCTCACCCCAATCAGAGTGGGCATCGTGACGCGCTTCGCAGTAGGCGAGCGCGGTGCCTTTCGTCGTGACGACGATGCCGGGAATACGAAACAGCTCAAATCCATCCGTGTTCGCTGTGAAGATGTCGGTCTTCTCAGGCTCCTGTCCAGTCGCATGAAGGACTGCCAGGATGGCAAACAAACCAGCCAGTCCTTTTATCACCACTCACCTCCACGTTGAAATTTCGCCCTCGCAGCCACGCCAAAAGCCGCTCCAGCCGCATCAATGCCGTCGCAGATCTCGTCCAGGCTCCGCCCCGCCGTGTCGCGAGCGGCGGGAATGAGGGTGTCGCATTCGTTGGCGTCCATGAAACGGGCGGCATCGAGCAGGCCAGGCTGGTCTTCAGGCGGAACGACCAAAAATCCATGCTTGTCCGCATGAATCAGATCGCCGGGCTTCACTCTGCGGCCAAATACTTCCACCTCGCAGTTCCAGCGCACGGGATGGGAGAACGCGTGTCCCACGCACATCCGGCGGGCCAGCGCCTTGAAGCCTGCATTGGCCATCTCATCCACATCTCGAATGGCGCCGTCGACAATGGTGCCGACGCAGCCAAGCGCACGATGGATGTTGCTGTTCACCTCGCCCCAGAAGGCGCCGATTACGCGCGGCTTGTCGAGATCCTCGACGACGACAATCTTCGGCCCAGGGACGCCCGCCACATAGCGGCGATACTCCGACCAAGCATTGGCATTGGTCTCACGGTGCCGGGGGTTGCTCGGCTCAAAAACAACGGTGACCGCATAGCCCACCATGGGGCCCATCTGCGGCATGAAGTCACGGGTTTCCTCCAGATTGAAGCCTTCCTCGGTGGCGTTGCGTTTGGTTATCTGCTCCCAACCATTGTAAATGGTGGGCGTGTTCCAGCGCTTGAGCTGGAGGAGGTCGGAATGGGTCGGCGCGTTCATGGCTTGCCGCCGTCCTTCCCATTGGTGAGCCATTCCAGATTGAAACGGGCAAGCGTGAGATGGTTGAAGGCATAACCGCCGAAATCTTTCGCGTCGCCGCGCCCATAGAAGCACAGGATCGTGCCGTCCTTGGTCACGCCGATGTCACTGTAGCCGCTCCAACCGGCGTCCAGCACCTTGCTCACCGCCCAGGTCTTGCCCTCGTCATAGCTGAGCTTCACCGTCAGGTTTTTGCGGTCGCGGTACTTGCCCGGCTGCTCCTTGTGGTCGGCCCGGCTGAGATTGTCGGGATTGCAGAAGAGAATACGAGGCTTGTCCAGGGAGTAACGCACGATGCCAGCCATGCAGATCGGCTCCAGCAGCGCCTCATCAAACCTCGGCGAACCCCAGCCCGTGGCGCCGTCTTTGCTGATGGTGACCAGACGGCGCTGGGTCTTCGATTCATTGCGCACATTGAGCATCACGCTGCCATCAGTCAGTTCGACAATGACCGTCTCATTAGGATCGACCCACTCCGCAGTGGACGGCACCGCAATCTCGCCTGCCTGCCAGGTCTTGCCCTGGTCGTCGCTGAAGATCGTGGCGGTCACGGAAGGGTGATGCCCGTTGTTGCCCGTGCCGGTGGAAAGCCACACGGGCAGCACCAGCCTGCCGTTTTTGAGCTGGATGCCATGATCAGGACCGGTGGCCAGCACCTTCCAGCCATAAGTTTTGCGGAAAGCGTCAAAGGTGCTGGTGATCTCTACGGGAGTGCTCCACGTCACCCCGTCGTCCTCGCTGCGCATGTAGAAGCTGCGCATGTACTCAAGGCAGAAGATGCCATGCACCACGCCGTCATGACCGGCGATGAGCACCGGGTTGTTGTAGGTGACATCGTTCGGATCCACGTTCTTGGCGTTGAGCGAGGAAGGATTCTTGACCTTGGGACCGGGCACATCGGCAATGCGCCTGGGCTCGCTGAAGGTCTTGCCGCCATCCGTCGAACGGCGCAGCAGGATGTCGATCTGATCCCAGTCACCGCCCTTCTTGCGCGCCTCGCACCAGGCCAGCACGCTGCCCTTGGCCGTGACAACGATGCCCGGGATATGATAGACCTTGTAGCCATTGGTGTTGACGGCAAACAGGTCCGTCTTTTCAAGCGAGGGCTCGGCGCCATTCACGCAGGTGAATGCCGCGACGGCGAAGAAGGCAAATGCAGGCAGTGGAGATTTCATAAGTTCAAGGAACAATGTGATGAGATCACTTTGAACGGTCTGCCACAAGCCTTCCTCACTGGTCATTTTAATTGACCAGTGGTGGTGCCAGGCGCTTCAATGCGCGGCATGAAAGCCTCCCCGCTGCGCCCACATCGCTCATCCCTGGTGACCGAGACCGTCAAGATGATGCATCAGGCGATCGAGACCGGCGTCTGGCAGGATCACCTGCCCGGCGAGCGGACCTTGTGTGCGCAGTGGCAGATCAGCCGCCCCACGCTGCGCGCAGCGCTGGACGTGCTGCGCCGTGACGGGCTGCTGGAAGTGGTGCACGGGCGGCGCACCCGAGTACTGGCCCCCAACCCGGTGCACCAGCCACGCAGCCTTACGGTGGGCCTGCTCAGCCCGGAACCGTTGCATGCCATGCCGCCCTTTGTGCTGCTCTGGGTGGATGAGCTGCGCAGCCAGCTCGCCTCCGCCGGTCACTTGCTGCATGTCCACGTGGGCCGCGCAAGCTTCGGCAGGCGCAATCCCGCAGGCGCGCTTGCAGCGCTGGTGGAGGATACACCCGCCGCCGTGTGGGTGCTGTACCAGACCACGGATGCCATCAAGCGCTGGTTCGCCGGGCATCACCTGCCGTGCATGGTGGTGGGCTCCAGAGTTCCCGGCATCGAAATGCCCACGGTGGACCGCGACTACCGCGCCGTCTGCCGTCATGCCGTGGGGCTTCTGGCCGGGCGCAAGCACGAGCATCTCGCCCTTCTGATTCAACAGCAGCAGTACGGCGGCGACCTGGAAAGCGAAGCCGGTTTCCTTGAAGGCCTTGCCGTCACCCGAAAGCGCGGTGTCACTGGCAGGGTGCTGCGACACGACGGCACCCCGTCCGGCCTGTGCCGCACCCTTGATGAGATGCTGCAACGCAAACCCATTCCCACCACCCTGCTGATCGCCAGGTCCAGCTATGCGCTCACCGCCCTCACCCACCTGCTCAAATCCGGCGTGCGCATTCCTCAGGACATCGCCTTGCTATGCCGGGATGATGATACCTTTCTCGACAGTACCGTACCGCGAATGGCGCGCTATGTCGTGAGCCCTTCCGCCTTCGCAAGCCGGGTCTTTCGCGTGGTCATGCAGCTGGTAAAGCACGGCAACGTGAGACTCAGCGATGTCCGGGTGATGCCGGCATTCGCGGCGCGGGAGTCGTTGTGAGCAACGACGCGTGATCCGACAAGAAGTGAAATGGGCATCCCTGCCCCTTTCACATGCTATCGGATCAAGGCGTTCGCACCATCGCCATCATCTCCGCCAGTTCGCGCTCGGTTTGATCCGGCGATGCGGACAGCGCCGCAATCACCGCGTCCGCATCCGCGGCAGGGCGATTCTGGCTGAGCTTGTACTTGGCTTCGAGGCGGGTGATGACGATCTCGAATCCCACGATGCCCGCGACCATCTTGTCGCGATACTCTTCCGGCAGAGTGCCGGCCCAGCGATTTGCGCGCCCGGCTTCGTGGGTTTCCACCAACTCTTCCAACAGTGTCACCAGCCGATCATGATCAGTGATGATCCGGGGCACCCCATAGGCGTGAACAGCGGCGTAGTTCCAGGTGGGGACCGCCAATGGCGCTGCATACCATGAGGGCGAGATGTAGGCATGCGGGCCATGAAAAAGGACCAGCGCCTCCTGGCCGTTGGCGAAGTGCCGCCACTGCGGATTTGCCTTGGCAATGTGGGCGAGAATAACACCATGACTACCATCGACAGCGTGATGCAGGACCGGAACCTGGGTGGCGAATGGGGCCTGACCGTCATGGGTGATGAGGGTGGCGAAACTGTGATGCCTCATGAAGGCGGCGGTCTCCGCCGGGTCGGTCTGACTGAAATGCGCGGGCACGTACATGGCGGTCGTCAGTCCGTAAGGGTGCCCGTCAGGCTCGCCAGAGAGCCTGAATCGCCACTGTAAAGCCAGCGCTCAAGCGCGGCCTTTCGCTGCGGCCAGTCGCCATCCAGCATGGCAAACCAGGCGGTGTCACGATTGCGGCCCTTGATCACCATGTGCTGGCGAAACAGGCCTTCGAACTGAAATCCCAGGCGCGCGGCGGCCGCCTTGCTGCGCGCATTCAGGTCATCACATTTCCACTCTGCACGACGGTAATGAAGGTCATCAAACAGATGCCGCAGCAGCAGATAGACGGACTCCGTGTTCACCTTCGTCCGCTGAACCGCCGGTGCCTGCCAGATGAATCCGAGTTCCGCGGCGCCATGCTCGGGCGTGATGCGCATCAGCGATATCATCCCTGTCGGCTTGCCCGTCTCGCGAGACCTCACGGTGAAGGCGATGACATCCGGCCTGGCCTGCCACTCGTGAATCCAGTCGCGCAGCGCAGCCACGTCCGCAAAGGGTCCGCGCGGCAGGAAGTGCCATAACTCCCGCGCCACCGCTGAATCGTGCCCGGCGATAAAAAGCCCCTCCGCATCCGCCCCGGCATCCGTCGGGGTGAGCGTCACGAAGGTGCCTGTGTGTGTGCTAGCCTCCGGGGCCGGCCAGTTTGCAGGGAAAGGTTTGTCAGTCATGGCAAAAACTGTGCTGCCTCAACGCAAGTCCTTGATCAGCACTTTCGAGTTCCGGCCGCTCTTGTCATACTCCGCACGGCGGGCGGCGGGCATGATGTCAGGATCGGCCACAGCGTAACCCATCTTCTCTTCGAAGAAACGGAACGCCTGCGTGCTCAGGGCGAAAATGCGTTGAATGCCGCGTTGCCGCGCCGTCTCTTCGGCAAAGGCCGCCAGCTTCTGGCCGTGGCCCTGGTTCTTGTGCGAGCGGCGCACATAAAGACACGCGATCTCGGCCAGCTTGCCGGTTCCGTCATCGGTATCATAGGCATGCACGGCGACCGATCCCACCGGATGGCTGTCGAGTTCGAGCACAAAGAAGTCATTGATCCGGCTCATGATCTGCGAGCGGCTGCGCTGCACCAGCGCGGCATCGTCCACGGACTGCTGCATCATGCTGATCAGGCTGGGCACATCACTGCTATGCGCCTTGCGAATCTGCTGATACTCATCGGCGTGGATCATGGTGCCCACCCCCTCATTGCTGAACAGCTCCGCGAGCAGCACCTCCTCCTGGGTGCCATCGACAATATGCACCCGCGGTATGCCCTCGCTGCAGGCAAGCGAACCATAGCGCAGCTTGGACAGGAGGTTCACGTCCATCTCTGATTCCTTGCGCTTGGCGAGATCCCGCGCTTCCGCCACGCTCAACTGGGCGAGCCGCTGGCCGTTGGCGGAACTCAGACCGGTTTCGGATACAAAGATCACCTTGGCGGCCTTCAGGGCGATGGCCACTTCCACGGCCACGGAGTCTGAGTTCAAACGCAAGGTCGTGCCCCTCCCATCATAGCCAAGCGGCGGCAGCACGGGCATGATGTCCGCCTTGAGCATGATCCTGAGCGACTCGGAGTCCACACGCTCAATGCGCCCGGTGAACTCCTGGTCCACCCCCTCAATCACCCCCGCCGGATGCACCGCAAGCGCATTGGAGACAGCGATGCTAAGTTCCAGAACGGACAGCTGCGCCACCAGCTCGCTGGTCTGCCGTGCAATGGCTTCCACGGCGAGTTCGATTGTCGCCGCATCGGTGCGGCCCATGCCATCCGCGCTGGTGGTGGGAATGCCGCGTTTCTCGGACAGCTCGATGATCTGCGCCCGCGCGCCAAACACAAGCACCACCTCGATGTTGAGCGATTGCAGGACGGCAATGTCCTGCAGCAGATTGGTAAAGTTAGGCAGGCGCATCAGCGCGCCGTCGAGTGCGATCACAAAAATGCGATCCCGGAACTGGGGCACATAGCGCAGGATGCCGCGAAGGTCTTCGAATCTCATGGGGCTGGGAAAAGGGAGAGGCGGGACTGTCCCTCATTCCAGCGTTTGTGCAATGGGCTTGGCACAGGGGATGAAAGCCCCTGAAAAACAAGGAGACCGTGACTGCATCATGCCGGCTGCAATATCGCGAGCTGCCGCGCCACCACTTCGGCAACGTGAGCAGGCTCGATGCCGGTCATGCACTGGTAGTGGCCAAACGGGCACTCGCGCTTGAAGCAGGGGCTGCAGGCCACGTGCTGCCGGATGATGCGATGATGATCGCCCAAGGGGCCGGTCAGAATAGGCTCCGTGCTGCCAAAGATAGTGACCGTGGGCACTCCCAGCGCCGCGGCCAGATGCATCGTGCCGGTGTCATTGGTGAGCAACAGCGAGCATCCTTGCAGGCGTGCAATGAGCTCCGTGAGAGACGTTTTGCCCACCAGATTGACGTGGCGGCCGGTGAGCAACGCGGCCAACTCCTCGCCCTGGGCCTTCTCGCCAGGCGCTCCAAACAAGGTCCACTCAACCCGCGGCATCGAGCGCGACAGCTGGTTGGCCGTCGCCGCGAAGCGGTCCATGGGCCAGCGCTTCGCGGGGCCGTACTCCGCCCCCGCAACCACGCCGATGCGTACCAAGCCATCATTGAGAGGAGCCGGACTGCCGGCGGCAAACAGCGCCGGGTCGTCGGTGACCGCACCGCAATGGCGCGCAAGCCGGAGGTACTTATGCGCCTGATGCTCGGGCGGCTTGCCTGGCTTCTGCTCCGGCGTGATTTGATTGAGCAGCAGCGACCGCAGGGAGCCTTTGAAACCCACGAGCCGGGGAATGCCCGCCAGCCAGAACTCCAAAGTGCTGCGCGTGGAGTTGGTGAACAGGATGGCGGCATCATAATGAGCCCGCTGCCGGATGCGCTTCGCCACGCTGAACACGCCTTCCTTGCCATCCTTGGTGATGACGTCATCGACGATGCCTAGCGATTTCCACAGCTCCACGAGCTTGCCCGGCGTGAAGACCGTGAGCCGCAGGTCCGGCCGGCCCTTGCGCAGGGCGCGCACCGCCGGGAAGGCCATGCAGGCATCGCCCAGCCAGTTCGGCGAGCGCAGGATCACTTCAAAGGGCTTCAACTGCCGGACATCATAACCTTCCGGCAGGGTGACTCCGCGCCGGTAGTGACTGAGCAGAAATTCCGGCTTCGGTGTTTTCCAACGATTGTGAACCCAGAACCAGTTCTCCGGCGCCTCTCGGATGACGCGCTCGACCGCAACGTTGAGCGCCGCAGTGATGCCCTCCGCCGTAGGCTGGGCTTCACCGCTGCACACCGGAGGATTGAAAACAATGCGCCAGCGCGCCAGACCGTTGTCGTACACGCCTAAGGGCAGCAAGGGAGTGCCACAGCGCATGGCCATCAGCGCCGGCAATGAGGTGGTCGAGGCGAGGCGGTCAAAGAACGGGCACCACACGCCCTTGTCGCCGGCATGTTGATCCACCAGCACCCCAAGCGTCCCTTGACTTTCGCGCAAGTGCCTCAGCGGCTCTGAAAAGCCCGCATTGCGGTCAAACAGCAGGTAGCCCAGCTTCTCGCGGTTGCGCCGCACATGCGCATCCAGGAAGGGATTGGTCAGCGGCTGGTAGATGCTCGATGGCTGGCGCCCGTAGCCCACGACGCTGGGCACCTGGGTGAGCAGTTCCCAGCAGCTCAGATGCATCACGGCGTAGAGCAAAGGCTTCCCCTCGGCGGCGACCGCCGCGCCGTGGTGCGCGCCTTCCACGGTCACGCGTTTGAGCACCTCCTGCTCGCCCATAAGCGGCAGTTTCAGCCCGCACAAAATGTTCCCACCCAACGAGGTGAAGTGCCGGCGCGCCACCACCCAGTGCTCGGCCTCGGTCAATTCCTGACCATAGGCAATGCGCAGGTTGTGCAGCGCCAGCCGGCGATAACCGCCCGCAACATAGAACACCAGGGTCCCGAGCACGCGCCCCCCACGGGCAATGATCTCGATCGGCAGCAGCGCCAGCACCACTTCAAACGCACGGAAGACCGCATAGACAATAAACTGTCCTGCGCGCTTAAAGTACCTGGAGGGTGGGGGCTGCTGCTGTTTGGCCATGAAGTCGAGGCACCCAGTAAACCACTAGTGAGCGCTCATGCACATGAATGAAACGGGTTTTTGCCAGGGCTGCCGGCCACAAGCACTAAATCGCCGCCCCCGCGTCTTCATCCTCGTCTGTGCCATCTCCCACCGGACGCAGGATCATCCCCGCGGCAACGGTGTTGTTGGTCTGCTCGTCCACCAGAACGAAACTGCCGGTGGTGCGGTTCTTCGTGTAGGCGTCAAAAAAGATCGGAGCGGAGGTGCGCAGCCGGATGCAGCCGATGTCATTGAGTTGGAATTCGCGGCTCTCAGCGGTCTTTTCCAGGGTGCTGATGTTCACCTTGTAATGCACATCTGTGACCACGGCCCGGACCTCATTGGTGGTGTGGCGCAGATGGAAACGGCTGCGCGGTTTGAGCGTCTTCTTGTCGGCAAACCAGCAGATCATCGCGTCGAAATGATCGTTGACGTTCGGTGCTTCGCTGGCCTTGGCAATGAGGCTGCCCCGGCTGATGTCAATCTCGTCCGCAGTCGTAAACGAATAGGCCAGCAAAGGAATGGCCTCAGCCTGCGGCCCCTCAAAGGTGTCGATGCTGGCAATCTTGGTGGCCAGGCCCGAGGGATAGGCAATGACGTCATCGCCCACCCGGAAGGTGCCGCTGGCCACGCGACCGGCGAAACCTCGATAGTCATGCAGGCTGACCCCCAGCTTTTCGTCTTTCTGATCGGACATGGGCCGGATAACCCACTGCACTGGCAGGCGCGCAGGATCGCTCGCGGTTTCGATGGCCACCTGCACCGTTTCAAGATGCTCAAGCAAAGCCGGGCCCGTGTACCAGGGCGTATGCGCGGAACGGTCCACCACGTTGTCACCATTCAAGGCGCTCATCGGGATCGGCGTCACGGAGAGCGGATTGTCCAGGCCCTTCACAAAGGCCATGTACTCGGCCACGATCTCATCGTAGCGCGCCTGTGAGAACTCCACGAGGTCCATCTTGTTCACCGCCAGGACGACGTGGCCGATGCGCAGCAGGCTCGCCAGGTACGAGTGGCGCTTGGTCTGCTCGATCACGCCGAGCCGTGCATCAATGAGGATGATCGCCACGTCCGCCGTGGAGGCACCGGTGACCATGTTGCGGGTGTACTGGATATGTCCCGGCGTATCGGCAATGATGAACTTGCGCTTCGGCGTGGCAAAGTAGCGATAGGCCACATCAATGGTGATGCCCTGCTCGCGCTCTGCGCGCAGACCATCGGTGAGCAGCGCGAGATTCACATGCCCGTCGCCACGACGCTTGGAGGATTCTTCAACGGCGAGAAGCTGGTCTTCGAAGATCGACTTCGAATCATATAGCAGGCGGCCAATGAGCGTGCTTTTGCCGTCATCGACGGAGCCGGCCGTGGTGAAGCGGAGAAGAGAGGATTCAGTGGCATCGACGATGCCGGAGATAGGAGACGAAAGTTGGGAGATCGGGATGCTCATAAGGTATGGGCGGCGTTGCCGCCGGAGATGGCAATTGGAAGACGGGAAAAAACAGTTCCTATTGTTTGTCGTTAGAACTTCTTTGCGGCGGCACAGCCGCCTCAGAAATACCCTTCCTTCTTGCGATCCTCCATGGCCGTCTCAGAGCGCTTGTCATCGGAGCGGGTGCCGCGCTCGGTCTGCCTCGCGGCAGCGACTTCGGCAACGATGTCGTCGATGGTGCTGGCGGTGCTTTCCACGGCACCCGTACAGGTGGCGTCGCCGACGGTGCGGAACCGGATGGTCATTTCCTTCACCTTGGCCTTCTCTTCGTCATGCAGGGGGATGAAGCCGGTCTCAGCATCAAGCAGCTGGCCGTGGCGTTCGATGATCCTGCGCTGGTGGCTGAAGTAGAGAGAAGGCAGCGGGATGGCCTCCTGGCGGATGTACTGCCAGATGTCCATTTCGGTCCAATTGCTCAGCGGGAACACCCGGAAGTGCTCGCCGAAATGCTTGCGGCCATTGAAGATGTTCCAGAGCTCGGGGCGCTGGTTCTTCGGGTCCCACTGGCCAAACTCATTGCGATGACTGAAGAAGCGCTCCTTGGCCCGCGCCTTCTCCTCGTCGCGACGGCCTCCGCCGAGGCAGGCATCATACTGATGCTCTTCGATGGTATCGAGCAGCGTCACGGTTTGCAGCTTGTTGCGGCTGGCGTTGTGACCGGTCTCTTCCTGCACGCGGCCTTCATCAATGCTCTTCTGCACGCTGCCGACGGTGAGCTGGGCACCGATTTCCTTCACGAACCAGTCGCGATAGGTCATGGCCTCCGGGAAATTGTGCCCGGTATCCACGTGCACCAGAGGGAATGGCAGCATCGAAGGGTAAAAGGCCTTTCGCGCCAGCCAGGCCATCACAATGGAATCCTTGCCACCGGAAAACAGCAGCGCGGGCTTCTGGAACTGCGCGGCGGTTTCACGAAGAATGAAGATGGCTTCGCTTTCGAGAAATTGGAGATGCGTAATGGGGGAAGGAACGTTTTCCGTCTTCCGTTTTCCGTATTCGGTGGTCATGACTTTGGGGCAAGGGAGCGTAGGGTCAGTGGGCAGGAGTTCGAGTCGGCGGGCGGGATGAAGTTGGGCGGCGACAAGGGTCAATACTTAACGGCCAACGGCCGTCATGAGCTTCGCGTGCAGGCCGCACTCATGCTTTTCATCGCCTTTCGCGGGGTCGTAATAGGTGCGTTCGTTGGGCAGGGAGTGCTCGGCGAGGTAGTCATCCATCTCCACCGGGGTCCAGTCGAGGATGGGGTTGACCTTCAGACAGTTGAACTTCTTGTCCCACATCACCACTTGCAGGGTGGCGGCACGTTGCGGGTTCTGCTCTTTGCGCAGCGCCGTGATCCAGACCGTGGGCGCCAGTTCAAGCATGCCGCGCTCGAAGGGCTCCAGTTTCATGATGCGGCTGAAGGACTCCACCTTTTCGATCTCGTCCGGCATGGGAATCATGCCACCATTGAGAGCAAGCCAGTGGGCGCTGGTCATGAGCGGCAGGTAGGGCTTCAAATTCAGGCCCAGCAGGCTGCGGCAGGCTTCTGCGAAGCGGTAGGTCTCCGGCAGGTTCGTGCCGTGATCCACCCAAAGCGCCGGGATTCGGGCATCAGCCCGGGAGGCCATGTGCAGGATCACCGCTTCGTATGGGCGGAAATTCGTGGTCACGATCGCCCGACCTGCTCCCCATTGCACCGCCCAATTGGTGATTTTCTGGGGCGACTTGCCGGAAAGTTCGGCATTCAAGGCGTCGATGGCTTCGGGTGTCATGGTGGGGTGAAAAGTGGAAACGGACAATTCCCCGTATTGTCGATATGTAAAGTGGGAAATTGAAATCTGCGCAACAGATGCACAGCGAATCATATTGAGCCAGGGCTCTTCTTCTGCTTCAGGAGACACACCATGAAATCCATTCGTATCCTCGCCTCGCTGCTCGTCCTCTCCTTGTTCGGGCTCGCGGGAATGGGAGTCTGGATCGCGCAGTTGCAGGAAAAGCACAAAAACGAACTGGCCGACGTGAAGGAAGCAGGGCAGCGCGCCCTCTCCAAGCTTGAAGAGCAGAACCGCGCCGCCTTTGCCGCCCAGCAGGAGCAGCACCAGAAGGCGATCCTGGCCATCAACGAGGAGTACGAAAAGAAACTTGATTCGCTTCGCAAGGACGAGCGCACCAAGATGGCCTCCGCCTTCACCGAATTCCAAAGTATCTTCGACGGCAACAAGAAGACCATCGACTACATCAATGCCCTGGAGTCGAAGGTCAAAGGCGGCCAGGCCGTGTCCAAAGGCGAGGTGGAAAAATTCGCCGTGATCGCAACCGGGCTGGGTTACCTGCAGAAGCAGTACCAGAAGCCCTTTGAAGAATTCAAGGAACTCGAGAATTATCTGTCAAAACAGGCCTCACTGAGCCAGGAAAAGCCCTCCAGTTCGTTCGGCTTTTTCAAGCGCATGTTCGACAAGGACTACCGCGCTGCCGAGCGTGATTACGAGCGCAAGGAAGGCACCCGGCAGGCCTTTGTCGAAGCCAAGGCAAAGTTCGGCACGGTATACGCCTCCGCACGGCGCCAGATGGCGGGCGTGAACATCAATGCCGAGGCTTACACCAAGAAGCTCTATGCTTTGATGGAAGACAAGCAGCAGGCCAACGCGGAAGATCTTTCCCAGTTCTTCGACCAGGCCCGCAAGGCGCTCCGAACCCACCAGGAGGTGCTGGACTTCCAACCTGACAGAGCGCCGGATCTGCCGGTAAAGCCGCAGCCGTAACGGGGCTGAGCGTTGCTTGACTCGGAGTGGATGAGCCCGCTTGGTTATTGGGCCGCAGGAAAGCAGCCATCACGCTCCGTCGTGATGAGCGTTGTGCGTTGCTGGCAGAACCAGCGCCCAATGAACTCACTCTCTTTTCGGCCGACCAGGCACGAGGCTCGTCACGCGGAGCGCTGACGGCTACCGCCCCTAGAGCGTTTTCTATTTAATTTGTCGCATAGTTGGCATGCCGAAAATAGTTCGCACATTGGGCGGCTGAGAAACTGTCCAATGCGTTGACAACGGCTTCATGCAAGCCTTCGAAACTG